>ERZ1066125.114-NODE-114-length-62768-cov-37.535184_pt1 | contig 62768 bp, 53 predicted proteins | sample MGYA00382772_ERZ1066125 | MGnify/ENA primary metagenome ERZ1066125 (study PRJEB33369, sample SAMEA5778355) | biofilm metagenome | biome: Industrial cooling water; feature: Water cooling tower basin; material: Biofilm | place: United Arab Emirates | collected... | reverse complement strand
CGATCTTGTGCTATCGAGATGGTGGCCAGAGACGGAATCGAACCGCCGACACGGGGATTTTCAGTCCCCTGCTCTACCAACTGAGCTACCTGGCCAGAGAGACACGGCGTTGATGGGTGATCGCCGAGCCCGCAATTAAGCCTTAGCGAAAACGTCACGTCAACCTTGCCGACGATTGGACGGGAGCCGACATTCAGCAACCATGCGAATGTAGATCCCGCGCTTGATGGCTTGGCCTGTACATGGGCGATGCCGCGATTGCTGTTGCGACTGCGCCGCTGGCGTCTACGCCAAGGCGGCGAGCAACGCGAGCGGCGAGTACCAGCGGTATTGGTGTTCGATCAGTGTTTCGCCAACCAGGCCCGCATCGCGACGGGCGAATTGATGGCGTGCATCAAGCGATTCGTAAAATCGTGCGGCCGGAAAATTGCCGTCGAGAACCCACAAGTAGACGCAAGCATCCGGGCGTTCGCGTTGTAACCGTTCTCCCGCGCAGCGCATGAGCGTTCGGCCAATGCCGACGCTCTTTCGCGTTGGATGGACGTGCAGGTTATCGATCAACGAACCCTGGTCGGTGTCGATGACGATACTTATGAATCCGGCGCCATCGCGGGCGATCCAAGTGGTGCGCGACGGCTCCGACAATCGCTCGCGCCAGATGGCAATGCGCTCATCGACAAGTCCAGGTCCGAGTTTTGCGGCGCTCATCAAATTGAGATAAGCACTTTGCCAACTCGTGGCATGCAGCACGCCAATCTGCTCGGCGTCGCCGATTGTCGCTTCTCGGATCACGCGAAGGACCGCATCGAAGGGAAAGCGCTAGCATGACGCAGATCGCGCCTCGGAAAGTACGCCATGCTGGCTGTCATTTGGGCACAGGACATTCCCGATTCGGCGCAGACTCGAGGCGAACACTTGGCTGCACACTTGGCTTACATTGAATCGAACATGGCGACGATTCGTGTCGCCGGCCCATGGCTGGGGGACGATGGCGCGATGATCGGTTCGATGTATGTGATTGAAGTCGATTCGCTAGCTGCGGCACATGCATGGATTGCGGCCGACCCGTACACAGCGGCCGGCGTCTGGCAATCGTGTTCCGTTTGGCCGTACTACGCGGCGGCCGGTACCTGGGTCGGAGGTCGCAACTGGTGAGCGTGCGCTCGCGCGTGGAGCTCGATGGGCGCTGGCTGCGCATCGTTCTCGATCGCCCTGCCTTGCGCAATGCGCTCGATCGCGCCGCATGGCGCGAACTGGGGCGCGCGGTCGACCAGCGCGACACCTCAGTGCGCGTTATCTCGATCGAAGGCGGTACGCACTTTTGCGCCGGGGCTGATATCCATGAGTTGCGCGTGCATATCCACGATCGTGAATGGATGGCGGAAAACCATGAAATCGTGCAACGCACTCAGCGCAGCGTTTTCGAGGCTGAAGTGCCTACGATCGCTGCCATTCGCGGGGCGTGCTTCGGCGGCGGCCTGGGCATCGCAACCGCGTGCGATCTGCGCCTGGCAGACGACACCGCGCGCTTTGCGTTGACGCCAATCCGGCTCGGGCTGCTCTACAGCCCAAGCGACACTCAGCGTCTGGTACGCGCGGTGGGACTGGCGCTCGCCAGCGATATGCTGCTGACCGCGCGCGAGCTCGATGCGAATGCCGCCGAGCGCAGCGGGCTGGTGCAGCGTCGTTGCGCTGCAGGCGAGATCGACAGTCAACTCCTCATGCTTGCGCAGCAGCTGGCGTACGGGCCGCGCCGAGCTCTCGCGGGCATCAAGCGCACGCTTCAGGCGGTGTCGGCTGTTCCTGTCGACAAATCGCTCGACGCCCTCGCGATGGAGGCATTCGGCGGTGAGGAGTTTGCCGCTGGCGCGGCAGCGTTCGTGGGAAAGCGCAGTGCAGACTTTGGATGATCCGATGACTCGATATCTAGCTTTGGCGCTGCAGACGCGTTGCTTCGCGGTCAACGGACTGAGCATTGAATCCGCTCGCGAACGCATACGTGCCAACCTGGTCCGCGTGTCGGCACAGATCGCCGCGAGCAAGCGATTCATCGGCCCAGATCTGAAGCTGGTTGTACTTCCAGAGTATTTCCTGACCTCATTTCCTCAAGGCGAATCGATCGAGCACTGGCAGGCGCTCGCGTGCCTTTCTATGGACGATGCGTTGTATGGCCAGCTTGGCGCTTGCGCGTCGAGCGAGCAGGTCTACATCGCCGGCAACGCCTACGAGCGCGACCCGCATTTTCCGGCGCTGTATTTCCAGACGAGCTTTGTGCTCAGTCCATCGGGCGAGATTTGCCTACGCTATCGGCGCCTCGTTTCGATGTTCGCGCCGACGCCCCACGACGTGCTCGATGCATACCTGGATCGTTATGGTTGGGAGGGCGTGTTCCCGGTCGCCGATACGGCGATCGGCAAGCTGGCGGCGATCGCGTCCGAGGAAATTCTGTACCCGGAAATCGCGCGCGCCCATGCGCTCCGCGGCGCCGAGATATTCCTGCACAGCACCAGCGAAGTTGGCAGTCCAGCACTTACGCCCAAACATATCGCCAAGCGTGCAAGAGCGCTCGAAAACCTGGCCTATGTGGTCTCGGCAAACTCGGCCGGCATCGAAGGCACTTCAATCCCCGCCGAATCGACCGATGGCATGTCCACGGTCATCGACTACAAAGGCATGCCATTGAGTGAAGCGAGCGCGGGCGAATCGATGGTGGCCTACGCGACAGTCGATCTAGAAGCGCTGCGCGCCTGGCGACGCCGTCCGGGCATGGGCAATCTGCTGGCGCGGCAGCGCCTGGAACTGTTCGCGCCCACCTACGCTGCCGTCATCCACCCCAAGAACACGCTGTCTCAGACGCTGCCGACACGAGTGCACTTTCTCGACACCCAAAAACGCGTGATCGACGATCTCGCATCACGAGGACTGATCTGATGGAAACGCCCGAGATTCATCGCGCCGATCCGCGCGAAAGAAAACGCATGTTGTGGATCTTGCTGGCCGCCAGTATTGTGGCAGTCGCCACGTTGATCTACGTGCAAAGCGAGCTGTCGGCTATCCGCGGCTGGCTGCAAGCTGGCGAGGTGGAATTCGCAACGGAGCGATTCCATATCCTGCTGCGCGCCGCGCTGGCGCTGATGGGTCTGGTGGGTCTCGTGGCGGGAACCCTGGTCGGTATCGCTTCATGGCGCGTCATAAAGGAACAGCGTTACCCGCATAGCGAGGCGCGACTGATTCGAGATAAGCCCATCGTGCGCGGCGCGCGCGCGCTGGTTTACGGCCGTCTCGGTTTTGCGTTGGCCATTGGCTTCTATCTGGTCGCAACGCTCGGCGCGTGGTTCGGATGGCGCCTGCTTGCATCCTTGCCTTAGTACTGCAGCGACCCGACTCTTCTTCGACGTCCTTGAGCGTCGTCAGAGGCAACGACGACGGCCGCCAAGCAGCCGTCGCTGGTTCGACTACATGCAATCGCTCAGGCCCGGCCCGCCATAAATGAAGCGCTCGATGTCTACGCTCTGCGAGATGCCGTCGACGCGGTAGCGGAACACGCCGCGCTGGCCGTCGACAAACTCCACTCGGGCATCGCCGACGACCGGTAAATCAGCCGCTGCCGGCGTTCCGTTGATTTGCCCGAACGGCGTACCCGTCGTTGGTCGGCGCAAGGAACCAGCAAATGCGCCGCTGGCATCGCGCGTGAGCGTTGCCAGCAGCCAGATGGGCTGACGATCGGCGGCATAGGTGTACCAGGCGACAACCAGCGTGTTGCCCTGCTCCGCCAGGTTAAGGCCCCAGCCCGATTGCCTGGGGTTCCACCAGATATCGCTGCGATTGGCGCCACCATCGCGCGAGCCGGTTGCAAAGCGGCAAATCGGCGGGCGTGAAAAACGAAAGACTTCAACGCGCTTTTGTTGCGTCACGCCGCCAATGGTATAGCTGAACTCCACCGCGCCCGCGGGCAACGGCCGCAACGCGAAGTTGCCGACTTGCACCAGTTGCGCACCGGCATCGCCAGCGATCTGATTGAACGGCGTTCCGGTGGAGCGGAATGCCGGTCCTGTGTAGCGCCCGTCGGTCTGCAGCGTCAACGCGCCGCCCAGATACCACACGGCGCGGCCATTGCTGTCGTAGGTGTACCACGTTGGGAAAATCGCGTCGCCCTGGTGCGCCAGACTCAAGCCCCAACCTGGCTCGTCGGGCTTGAAATACAGTCCCGCCAAGTTGCGTTTGAGTTGCGCTTCGAAGAAGTGCGCGGTCCGGTGAATGAAATCGCTGTGGTACTCGTGCGCGCCCGAGGCGCTCTCCATTTGCCCGCTGATATCGCCGCGTAACGGTCTCAATTCGTTCGGGATCAGCGCATCGATCGCCCCACCGCGGGGGTCGCGAATGACCATGCCGCGCGCGTCGAGAAAGCCTCCTTGGCGCAAGCTGTCGCTCAGCGCGCGCGACTGCTCGATGCTGATGCCATCGATGCGCGCAAAGCGTTCGGCGTATACCGGGTTGGGCTCCACGATGTTCAGTTCGTTCGGCACGCCACGCGCAGTCAAACCGGCGCTCGAGTTTTGCGCGCGGGCGATCGAGCCTGGCGCCAGCGTTGGATCGTTGCGACCAAGCGTCCAAATGGTCGGCACCGAGGTCTGCGCCATGATGCTTTCGATGCCGTCGGCGATCATCAGCGACTGGCCGGCGAAGCCGAGCAACGCGCTGATCCGCGAACAAAAGCCACCGCCATTGCTGGTGCCCTCGCAAAAGATTGGCGTGCCGGCGCTGAGCGCGCCGCTGGTACGCAACCGGTCGATGATCCCTTGGACATTCACGACGTCCGGGTTGCTGGTCGAAAACTGCGGATTCCATTGACGGTCGTCTCGATTCACCGAGTCGAGGCCAACGATGCCGAAGCCGCGAGAGACGAGAAGGCGCGTGGCCTCGATCGCTTGCGGTTTCTGAAACGGCAAATCTCCGCTGCCGCCGCTGCCGTGGAACGAGAACACCAGCCCGCGCAGGTTGACCGGGAGCAATTGTCGATAGCGCGCGCCGTTGATCGTCAGCGTCTGCGGCGAGGTCGCCGCCGGCACTGTCAGAAAACGCGCCGTAAGTGCGACCGGCTGCGCCGGCATCGCGAAACTTGCGTGCCAGGCGCGCGGATCGGCGAGCACGGGCGAGTCACCGAGCCAACGATCGAACACGCGCAGTGAGCCCGGTGCTTCTGCATACAATTCCGCAGGAAGCGTCGCAGTGGCCGATACGCGATAGCCGCCGCTGGCATTCACGGCCGGAACGGCCGGCCCAAGGATTGCGCGCACATCGGCCCACATCGCTTGCACCGGATCTTCGATATTGCGCAGCACGTTTTGCGTCAGGAACACACCTGCGAAACCGGCTTCCCGATCGAAGACCGGATAGAAACCGAACGCGCCCGGGCTCGACGCCAGCGTGGTCCTGCCGTTGGCATCCACTCGCTCACGCCAGAGGCCGATTCCATATCCTTGCGCTTCTTCGAGTGGCGTCGACAGGATCGGCGCGCCGCGGGTCTGATCCTCTATCAGCTGTTCGACCAACGCAGCGCTGAGCCAGGTCTGCCCATTGAACTGCCCCCGCTGCACGAAGGCTTGCGCGAGGCGACCGTAGTCGCTCAACGTCGATCGTGCGCCGCCTGCGATGCGAGGATTGCTGACCTCAACGTAACCTGGCACCGTACTGTTGAACGCGTAGTCGGTCTGCGTCATGCCGAGCGGCGTGGCAACCTCGTTGCGGAAAATCTGGTCCCAGCGAAGGCCGGTGGCAATCTCGGCCAGGCGGCCCGCGACGTGCATCGAATTGCCGCCATAAGCGAATCGCGTCCCCGGTGCATAGCTCAGGGGCGCGGCCAGCAACTGATCGACACAGCTCTGAAACACCAGGGTTGGATCGCCGATGCATCCGGTCTCCGTGCCCGGAAGCCCCGAAGTATGCGAGAACAATTGCCGCAGCGTGATCGCGCGCTTGTCGGCCGGTGCATTCGGCAAGTACTGACCGATGGTGTCGTCCCATCGGAGCACCTGACGATCGACCAGTCGCGCGATGACGGCGCCCGAGAGCCACTTACTGGCAGAAGCAATCGCGACTCGCTGCTGCAAGGTGTAGCCGCCAAAGGCTTGCTGGTACATCACCTGCCCGTCGCGGATCACCAATACCGAGGCACCCGGCAAGTTTGCGCTGCTGACGAGCGACTGGACGCGCGTTGTGACTGGAGAGAAATCCTGTGCCTGGGCGAACGAGGCTGTGAGCAGCAAAATCGCGAAGGTCTTCAAGCGCTGGAGTCCGGTGGCAATGGTCGCAATACCAACGCACCGATGAGGCGCGCGTTGACGCGCTGGTTCGACACAGAAGACAAGCAGAATTGCGCAATGACGCAAGCCACAAAAGACAAGGGGCGACCCGAAGGCCGCCCCTTAGGAGCTACCGCATGTGCTTACAACTTAGCCTTGGCGACGAACCAGCACCAGGCCCAAGCCGCCCAGCAGTAGCGCAAGCAGCGCCAAAGCAAACGGGTTGTTGACCGGGATCGCTGCGTACGGGAAGCCAGCGCGTATCGTCAGGTTGGCGTTGTTATTGGCGTTGACCGGATCGCTGGTCCCTGAAACAGTCGACGCGCTGATCGTAGTGGTGCCATCAACCACGGCCGACGCCGTGACGATCATCGTGCGCGATGCGTTCGGCGCAGTGGCGCCGGCGTACGTGCAGGTGATCGTACCGGTCAAACCGATTTGCGGCGTCGTGCAGGTGCCGCCTGCGCCGGGGTTCACCGTCCCGAAGCGGAAGTCCGGGCTCAATACCAACGAGATCGACAGGTTCTGCGCATCGCTGGGACCGAGGTTGGTGCTGACGGCCGTAAAGGTCACCGGCACATTGAGCGCGGTGTCGAGCGAGGATGCGGTCAGCGTCAGGGCCAAATTAGCAGAGGCATTGACCGTCGTCGTGGTTTGCGCCGTGTTCGGCAGTACCGGATCGGCCGTCGCCGACGACACGGTATTGGTCGCGGTGAGCACCGTACCGCTGGTGACCGAAGCCGCAACGAGCACCGTGATCGTCGCGCTGCGCGTCACGCCCGGCGCAGTAGCGCCATTCCACACGCATACCACGGTCGTGGTGCCCGAGCAGGTTCCGCCGCCGGCCGCGGTCGCCGACACGAAGCTCGTGCCCGTTGGCAGCGGCAGGCTTACCTGGGCGTTTTGCGCATCCGACGGACCAGCGTTGGTCAACGTGGCCGTATAAACCAAATTGGTTCCTGCGGTCACCGGGTCTGGCGCATCGGTCAATCCGGCGGTCAAGTTCGCCGAAGCTGCGCCGACGGTGGTCGTCGCCGTCGCGCCATTGTTACCCGTGTTGAGATCCGGTGGTGTCGAGCTGGTCGTGGCGTTCACGGTCAGGATTGTGCTCGGGGCCGTTGCTGGGGGAACCGTCACGATGACCGAATAGCTGCGCGCGTTGGCGGCGCCAACACCCGTTGTTCCCGCCCAAGTACAGCTGATCGTTCCAGTGCCACCCGCAGCTGGGCCGGTGCACACTGCGCCCGGGCTCGGGCCGACCGAGACGAGCGAAGTTCCGGCGGCCATCGGGAAACTGATGTTGACGTCGGTGACATCGCCAGGACCGTTGTTCGTGGCCGTCGCAACATAGGTAATGTTCGTGCCCGGCGTCACTGGATCTGGCGTATCGGTAACGGCAAGCGTCAAGTCGCCGCCACAGAAACATCCCTGGATGTCCAGACCCCAGGCATCGATACTGCCGCCGTCACCAGCCAAGTCGTCGCTGATGGTCAACGTCCAGGTGCCATTGGCATCTTCACCCATGAATGCGCCCATCGACTCCTCAACCACCAACGGCGTTGCGGTGGTCAAGTTGACATAGGCGTGGTCAGTCGCGAGCCCATTGTTAGTGATGTACGGCACTTGCCCTGCAGCGTTGGCATCGTCATCCCACGAAGTACCGTTGAAATTGTTGTCGTTGCCAGCGCCGTTGTCAGTCGTCAGCGTCACCACCGTTCCGGCTGGAGAGGTCAACGTGATGTCCATGTCCGCCGAAAAGCTGTGCGTAATCGACGAGCGCAGCACCGCTTTGCACAGGCGATTGGTCACACCACTCACCGCCAGCGTAGACGTAACAACCGCCGGCCCTGTGGGAATCGCCACCGGCGTGGTTTGATTGAAGGCCTGCAGCGGGCTGGTCTGAACGGCCTGCGGGAAAGTGGTCAATGCCAGCGCCCAGCTGTCGAGACTGCCGCCATCGCCCGCCAAGTCATCGCTGATGGTGATGGTCCAAGTGCCGTTCGGATTCTCGCCGACAAACGCGGCGAACGACTCCTCTGGCACCAGTGGCGAGGCCAACGTCAGATTGGCGTACGCGTGATCGGTCACGAGTCCGTTGTTCGTGGTGTACGGTACTGTGCCGCCGGGATTCGCATCGTCGTCCCAAACCGTGCCGTTGAAGATGTTGTCGTTGCTGCCACCGTTGTCGGTTGTGATCGTTACGATCGTACCGGCCGGCGATTGAATGGTGATATCGAGATCCGCTCCAAACGTGTGAACAAGGTTGGTCGTCAGATCGACATCCCACAAGTATGTTCCGGCGCCTGCGACCGTCAGCGTCGAGGTGACGACTGCCGGACCGGTCGGGATCGCCGTTGCCGTGGTTTGCGCAAAATTGGTTGTCGTAGCCGTGCAACCGACAGGCGACGGCGCGGGCGCGCGGGAGGCCGACGAACCTGCCTGGACGGGGCCAACGCCGCATGGCGTATCGCCGCCGAGCTGGCCGGAGATCTGGTTGAACTCGGCTTGCAATGGCGCGATCGCACTGATGTTGCCCTGCGCTTTGGCCGTTTCGATCTGCGTCTGCAGATCGATCAGACGCTGAGTCTGCTGATCCTTCGTTTGTGCGTTCGCACCGGTTCCCATTGCAAGGCCAAGAGCCACTGCAGCCAGCAACAACTTTCTATTCATGACATCCCCTAGGAATGTGAAGACAACAAAGTGGGCGCATGCTAGCGCAGTGAAGTAGATATGAACAGAATGAATCGATCGCCGACCGCATCACAGAAAAGGGCAGATCCGCCCTTTCACGGCGCAACAATACAACGCAATCAGGTCTTGCGCCTTCGCACAACCAATCGGCGGAATCGCGGCAGGGCGAGGGACAACGCCGACAACGTCTGTGCTGCGAAGCTGGCCTGCACAGGTTTCAACCCAGAGCTACGTTCTTCGATTCTGTAAAGAAGCGCATTGCCTCCAGCCCGCCTTCGCGCCCTACTCCGGACGCTTTGACCCCACCAAACGGCGTGCGCAAATCGCGCGCCATCCAGCAGTTGATCCAGACGATGCCAGCCTGTAACTCGCGGGCGCAGCGTTGTGCGCGATCAAGATCGCGCGTCCACACGGAAGCCGCGAGACCATATTGGGTGGCGTTGGCGAAGCCGATCGCCTGCGTGTCGTCGTCGAAGGGCGTCAACGTTACGACCGGGCCGAAGATCTCTTCCTGGTTGACGCGACATTGCGAATCGAGTTGATCGAACACGGTTGGTGTGAGGAAGTAACCGTTTTCGCAACGACCTTCCAGTCGCGCGCGCTGTCCGCCGTGCAACAGGCGTCCGCCCTCGTCGTGCGCCACGGCAATGTAAGACTCCACCTTGGCCAAGTGCTCCGCCGACACCAGCGCGCCGATTTGCGTATGCGGGTCACGCGGATCGCCGACATGCAAAGCAGCTACTTGCGCCAGGAATGCTTCACGAAAGCGCGGCAACAGCGAGCGCTCAACGAGGATGCGCGAGCCGCATAGGCAAATTTGACCCTGATTGGAAAACGCCGCGCGCACGCTCTCACTTACCGCACGATCGAAATCGGCATCGGCAAAGACGATGGTGGCGTTCTTGCCGCCAAGCTCCAGCGACAGCTTCTTGAACTGCGGCGCGGCAACCGCCGCAATCGCCGCACCCGTGGCCGTGCTGCCAGTAAACGACACCGCCTTGATATCGCGGTGAGCGACCAGCGCCGCGCCTGCCTTTGCGCCAGCGCCATGGACGATATTCAGAACACCCGACGGCAAACCCGCGTGGCGCACGATGTCGCCCAGCAGCCACGCGCTCACAGGCGTGACTTCGCTCGGTTTGGCGACCACCGCATTCCCGGCGGCCAGGGCCGGCGCGATTTTCCAGGTCAGCAGATACAGCGGCAAATTCCACGGACTGATACAGCCGACCACGCCAAGCGCCTGACGTATTGTGATGTTCCACGTGCGCGCCTCGCCATCGTGCGATTCAGACGCAAAGGTTTCGGCTTGAGCAGCGAAGTGCCGAAAATTCGCTGCGGCGCGGGGAATATCGATGCTCCGAGCGACGCTGACCGGCTTGCCGCTGTCTCGCGATTCCTCTTCCGCCAGCGATTCTGCGCGCGCATCGATTTCATCGGCGATGCGTCGCAAGACTCGTGCCCTTTCGCTCGGCGCAGTGGCCGCCCATGCAGGCGCCGCGCGTCGGGCTGCGGCGACGGCAATATCGACATCCGCCGCATGACTCGCTGGCACTTCGGCAAAAGTTTGCCCCGTTGCCGGCTCGACCACCGGCAGGTAATGCGCGTTACACGGCGCAGTGTAGTCGCCGTCGATGAAGTTGGCGAGACGCAAAGAAGCTGAGCGCATGGCAAAAGCAGTTAGCCGGGCGGAAGCGCATCAATAGCACGATGCTCAAAGCAACATCACCACCACGCCGCCAAAGGTCAACGCCACGCCCATCAACTTGCGCCGCGTCAGTGACTCGCCAAGCAGCGCCCAGGCAAACAGCAGAATGAAGATCGACGCGGTTTCGTTGAGCACCGAGGCCACCGAGGCACTAGTGTATTTGTAGCCGGCGAGCCACAGCAGGCTCGACAAGTACTGACCGACGAATGCCGCGAAAATCAGCAGCGCCCACGGGATTTCGCGCAGTGGCGGTGCGCGTCGATGTGCGGCGACCAGCTGATTCAACACGATCATCGGCAACAGCGCGGCGAGCATGCGGATCGCGGCAACCCAGAAGAACGGGAATTCCTCCAGCACAGGCTTGACCATGACAATGCCCGCTGCGTTCAAAAACACCGCGCTCAGACCCAGCGCCATGCCGATGGTCAGTTCGCGCGGCGCCAGCGTCTCATTGCTGGCGCGTTGATGTACCAACAGTACGCCGCCCATCACCAGCACGAATCCGGCGAACTGGATAGCGGTCAGTCGCTCTTCCAGGAAGAAATACGACAACACAATAACGAACGGACTGAAGAGGTTGCCGACTACGCCGAGCCGTCCAGCGCCGAGGGTGTTCAAGGCTTTCAAGTACATGGTGTCGGCCACAGCGATACCGAGCAGACCGCTAGCCGCTGCCAACGCCACCCCCCACAATGCAATGTGTGGCAGCTCCGACCCATGGATCACCAGCACAGTGGGGATCAGCAGCGCCAGCACGATCACATTCTTGTAGAGATTGAGCGCCACCGGCGGCATGCGATCGCCGAGCTTGCGATACAGAGCGACACCGAGCCCCCACGACGCCGCCGCGGCCACCGATAACACCTCTCCGAGGCCGACGTTCATAGGTCATCCAGCGAATGCGAGCCTGCGAAAGATAGCGAGTTGCGGGCCGAGGCGGCTTCGATCTTCCGCAACCCGCAACCGCTTCAATCGCAAACTAAACCGCCGCTAAAGCCTCAGCCCGCAACCACACACATCACTCGAAATCGCCTGCCGCAGAATCGAGACATGACTGAGTACGGCCACCAAACAGATTTCATCATCGAGCTGGCGCGCGATCTTCACCAAGGCGGCGCCACGGCGCCGCGCCTGGAAGCGGCGATCGACGCGGTGGCCAAACGATTGGGCCTGGATGCCCATATCTGGTCGAGCCCCACCGCCATCATCGCCACGATTCGCCCGATCGGCGCGATCGGCGACGCCGACACGATCACGCGTGTGGTGCGCCTGGAACCGGGCGATATCCACCTGCGACGCTTATGGCGACTCGACGACATCGCCGAGCGCGTGGCGCGCGGCGAGATGAGCGCTGCAGTGGGCATGCAAGAGCTGCGGCGCGCGACCCGGTCCGATCCGCTGAGGCGCCAGTGGCTGGAAACTGTCTTCGGCTTCTTGTTTGCTTCCGCAGGGGTCGCTGGCCTGCTCAAAGCCAGCATCACTGAAATGGTCTGCGCTGGCGCGTTGGGATTGCTGGTCGGCGTTCTGGCGCAACTCTCCGTCGGTCGGCAGCGCGTCGGCGCCACGTTCGATGCCGCAGCCGCATTTGTTGTTGCACTCGGTACTGCCTGGATCGCCCATGCGATTGAACCGATTTCGACGCGCCTCGTGATCACCGCAGGATTGATCGTGCTCCTGCCTGGTCTGATGTTGACCACCGCGGCGGCGGAAGTGGCGACCAATCATCTGGTGTCAGGCAGCGCGCGATTTGCTGGTGCTATCGCCATCTTGTTGAAACTGGCCTTCGGCGCGCTGGTTGGGACCAAGCTAGCGCAGGGCTTGGGCTGGACACCGATGCAGGCGCTCAGCATGCCGCAACCGGCATGGTTGGAAACCGCAGCGCTGGTCGTGTCTGCGGCCGCATTTGCCTTGTTGTTCAAGGCGCGCATTCGCGACGCATGGGTGGTTTTGCTAGCCGCATCGATCAGTTATTACAGCAGCAAGTGGGCGACGCCGGCGCTTGGTCCCGAAGTTGGACTTTTCGTCGCCAGCTTCATTGTCAGCGTATCGAGCAACATCTACTCGCGCATCGCCAATCGCCCTGGCGCCACATTCCGCATGCCCGGATTGATCTTGCTCGTGCCCGGATCGGTGGGCTTCAAGAGCTTGTCCTTTGTGTTCGAAAAAGACGTGTTCCTCGGCCTCGACGCGGCCTTCTCGGTCGTCACGCTGATCGCTGCACTGGTTGCGGGATTGGTACTGGGCAGCTCCCTCGTCCCGCCGCGCAAGCCGCTGTAAGTGACGGCCCAGTCCGCTATCGATTTCGCTGGACGCCCGCGCTGATATCGACGATGTTCCGCGTGTTTCGGGTGCGTCGTCGTCCTGCTGTCGCCCTGATGTGGACTGCCATCCACAAAGCGCGCGCCCGCGACCGGCCAAAAAATTCAGGCATCCTTTACGCGCTCAGCGCTACGCTGGAGTTCGGCCAGCAGGAGTACGGCAATGATCCGATTGAGTCTCGCATTTGCAGCGCTGGCGCTGGTGGGTTGCGCCAGCGATGGGGGTTATCGTTATCAACGCGATGGCTACTGGACGGCGCCGGTCGTTCAGCCGCAAATAAGTGGCAGCATCCAGTTTGGCTATGGCTATGGATATGGCCATCCAAGCTGCTTCGGGGCACGCGGCTTCGCGAACTCGCCTTATGCATGGAACTCCTGCAACGCGCTGGCTTGGGACGTGCCGTGGCGTTATTCCCATTGGCATCGGTATCCGTCAGCACCTGCACCGGCCACGTCGCCGTCGCGCGCTGCCGATCGTGCGCGCGCGCTGGCGCTGGACAGCGCGGCACACGGCGAACGCTGGCAGCGTTATGAAGATCTCGCGCCCCGCCGGGGCCGCGATGACGGCGGACCGCGCGGTGCAGCGCTGGAGCGGGGAATGAGTTTCGAGCGTAGCGGACGTGCGCCGAGCTTCGGCGGCTTCGGTCGCAGCAGCTCCAGCGTCGGCAGCGCGCGCAACGCCGCTCGTACGGCGACCATGAGCGATGCGGTGGAGTGATAGAGCGTTAAGCCCGATGGAATATGCGATGGCATGTGTGACCGAAAACATGATCGCGGTCACAGTTGGCGCGGCAAAGTGGCGTAAGCTTTCCAACCTGTAAGTTCGATGGTTTCGGCGTCCGATGAAGCGTTCACCCGGATTCCCCCTGTTCCAGTTGAACGTCGGGCGCCGAAACCTACCAAAAAAAACCGCTCATCCCTTGGTGGCGATGAGCGGCAACGATTCCCCCTGACGCATGGCCCTCTCTGCAAGGAGCGGGCCAACGTCTTTTTAGCCATCCCAAGGCAAAAGTTGCAGGCCAGAGCTTCGGAATCAGCCGTTTGCGCTTAACATAGCGCCCCTTTTCGTCACCTGCTGCCGCGTTTTGCCATGTGGTTCGAGTCGTCCTTTGATGTCATTGTCGTCGGCGGCGGTCATGCCGGCACCGAAGCGGCCCTTGCCTCGGCACGCGCCGGCGCACGCACCTTACTCCTTACGCACGCCATCGAAACCGTCGGGCAAATGAGCTGCAATCCAGCCATCGGCGGCATCGGCAAAGGTCATTTGGTCCGCGAGATCGATGCGCTAGGCGGCGTTATGGCCTGGGCGGCCGACCGTGCCGGCATCCATTGGCGCACCTTGAATGCGAGCAAGGGACCAGCGGTCCGCGCCACGCGTTGCCAGGCAGATCGCGCGCTGTACCGCGCGGCGATTCGCGAAGCGGTCGAAAATCAGCCGAACTTGCAGTTGTTTCAGCAGGCCGTGGACGACGTGTTGCTGGAAGGCGACCGCGTCGTAGGTGTAGTCACGCAAATGGGCCTGCGCTTTCGCGCGCGCACTGTCGTGCTCACGGCCGGCACCTTTCTCGCCGGACTGATCCACATTGGTCAGCAGAACTACCGCGGCGGGCGCGCGGGAGATCCGCCAGCGCTTAAGCTCGCCGAGCGCCTGCGCGAACTGCCGCTTGGGCAAGGCCGCCTGAAGACCGGCACGCCGCCACGCATCGACGGTCGCAGCATCGACTACACGGGCCTGACCGAACAACCAGGCGACGATCCACGTCCGGTGTTTTCCTTCCTGGGCGAACGCAGCTCGCACCCGAGGCAGGTCAGTTGCTGGATCACGCACACGAGCGAGCGCACGCACGACATCATTCGCGGCGCGTTGGATCGTTCGCCCCTGTTTACTGGCGCGATTGAAGGCGTCGGGCCGCGCTACTGCCCTTCGATTGAAGATAAAGTGGTGCGCTTTGCAGAAAAAAACACGCATCAGATCTTCATCGAACCCGAAGGTTTAGGCACGCATGAGATCTATCCGAACGGTATTTCGACGAGCTTGCCCTTCGATGCGCAACTGGCGCTGGTGCGCACCATCAAGGGCTTCGAACGGGCACACATCACGCGCCCCGGCTACGCAATCGAATACGACTACTTCGACCCGCGCGGGCTAAAGCCCTCCCTCGAAACCAAAGCCGTGTCGGGTCTGTTTTTTGCCGGGCAGATCAACGGCACCACCGGGTACGAGGAAGCGGCTGCACAAGGTTTGCTGGCGGGCCTGAACGCCGCGCGCGCGAGCCGCGAGTTGGCGCCGTGGACGCCGCGCCGCGACCAGGCGTATCTGGGCGTACTGGTGGACGATCTCATCACCCACGGCACCACCGAGCCGTATCGCATGTTTACCTCGCGCGCCGAGCACCGGCTGGCATTGCGCGAGGACAACGCCGATTTGCGCCTGACCGAAATCGGCCATGAGCTGGGTCTGGTCGACGCTGCTCGCTTCGCAGCTTTTGCGCGCAAACGCGATGCTGTCGCGGCCGAATCGGCGCGCTTGAAATCGCTGTGGGCGGCCCCTGGAAATGCGCTCGGACAGGCGTTCACGGCAACGACAAGCGAGCCGATCTCCCGCGAATGCAGCGCTACAGATTTGCTCAAGCGCCCCGGAATCACCTACGCGACGCTTACGGCGATCGATGGCTTCGGGCCTCCCGTCGTCGATGAACAAGTCGCAGAGCAGGTGGAAGTGCAGGCCAAGTACCAGGGTTATCTTGATCGGCAAACGCTAGACATCGAACGCAATCGCCGCGCCGAAGAGGCCTCGATTCCCGATGGATTCGAATTCAAGTCTGTGCGTGGACTGTCGAACGAGGTTTTGCAGAAACTGGAGCGCGTGCGCCCGACGACATTGGGACAGGCCGGGCGAATTCCCGGCGTGACGCCAGCGGCTGTGTCGTTGTTATTGGTGCACTTGAGGCGCGCGAGCGGCTAGTGTGGTGTCCCAAAAATAACTACCATTAAATAGTAATCAATTTCCCTGCACGCATCAGCTCCTCGCGGTCCGCCGCGCTCACGATCAATCCCTTTACCGGCCGCCCTTTCTTGCGCATCGCGAGAGTCTCTGTGAGGTACTCTACAAAGACAAACCTCGCCACAATTAGTTCAAGTTATTTTTGGGACACCACACTAGTGCGGTGTTCCGTAATCAAGTTGAAGTAAGTTCCGATGCATTTTGGCCCGAGACTAGGCGAGAGGAGGGTGAAAGTCGGCCGCTTTCGCGGCATGCCGCGAGCCGACTTGAACGCCCGGCGGCTGCGCCGCCGGGCCGGGCGTCATAGCAGCGCTATGGCGACGACGAGCAGCGCAGCATTCGGGCCAAAATGCATCGGAACTTACTTCAACTTAATTACGGAACACCACACTAGGCCGTTATCCATGGTACGCGAACCTTAGGATTCGCGTACCGAGGGCGCAATACCCTATCCATGTGGCCAGATCCCCGCTTTCGCGAGGATGGCGGTTTTGGCGCAACCGTCGGCCTCTCTCTGCGCCCTATTCTGCAAACGCCGGCTTGATGCCCATCTCTTCCAGCAAGCGATGTGCGCCGTCGATGGCGTCCATCACCCAGAGCATGTAGCGCACATCGACACCGATGGTGCGCGTCAGCTCTTCGTTGAAGATCCAGCCTGAGCTGATCGCCTCATAGTTGCCGTCGAACGCTAAACCCACCAACTCCGCGCGTGCGTTCAACATCGGCGAACCAGAGTTCCCGCCGGTGATATCCAGATCTGCCAGAAAGTTCACCGGCACGCGCCCATCGACGGCGTATGGGCCAAAGCGCTTGTCGGCGATCGCCTTCATCTGGCGCTGCGTCGCATCGAAAGGATCCTTGCCCGTGTGCTTCTCGACAATGCCATTGACATAGGTGAATGGCGCGTACGACACGCCATCGCGCGGGCTGTAACCCATCACATTGCCGAACGTCACCCGTAGTGAGTTATTGGCGTCTGGATAGATCTCGCGGCCCTGCGATTTGGCATAAGCGATTCGCGCAGCCATCCACGCCGGGCGATGCCGAGTTTCGTTGCCGGCCAGTGTTTTGCGCTCGTCCTCAAGACGCATCGATGCCGGAAACACGGCGCGTGCGTACGCAATAGCCGGATCCTGATCGGCATCGAGCGCAGCGCGATCGGCCTTGAACCATTTCAAGCGCTGTTCCAAGTCGCCGACTTTCGTGCCTGTGTAAAGCTTTTCGAGGCGCTTCGCCAGCGATTCGGCAGACGGGGCGCCGTCCTCGCCAGCGATCCAGCGGTCGAGTTCGGGAACTCGCCGCTCGGCGGGTAGCTTCAAGTACTCGCCCATCACATACGTCAGCAGCGCACGATCCGTCTGCGGATCGAAGCGGCGATCGAGCTGGCGAAGCCGGCCTTCGATGCGGATCTCATCGCGCGCCTGGAATCCTACCTCACGCTCGGCATCGGGTTTCTGGCGCTCTACCGCCAGCCGATAGACCGTTTGTGCGGTGGTCAATGCGCCGCTCTGCGCCATCAAGCCGAATAGCAAATCGCGATCGCGGCGCGCACGCGCTTCTTCGATCATCGCCTTGAGCGCCTCGTAGCCAGCGGCACCGGCCGGCTGGTTGTTCTTCGCCCATTCAAGAATGGCCTTTTCCTCCGCCTGCTTGATCCCGACCGCGTCGATCTTGGCGAAGCCATCGAGATTGCCTTCGAAGTTCTTCAGGCCATTGTTCAGACCAGCCACGGAACTCGCGTACTTGATCGCCGCCTCGGGTCGGTTCCGGGTTTCACGGTCAATGATCGCCAGGATGTCCTTGTAGCGCTGAATCTGCGTCGGATAACTCCAAGAAATGGCGTCGCCCACTTCATCGCTCAATCGGTAGCGATTGGTGCGTCCAGGGTAACCGGCGATCATCGTGAAGTCGCCATCTTTCAACCCGGCCGGCTGCACTTTCAGATGCGACTTGGGTCGATACGGCACATTGGCTTCGTTGTAATCGGCCGGCTTGCCGTCCGGGCCGACGTAAGCGCGGTAGTAAGCGAAGTCGCCGGTGTGGCGCGGCCACATCCAGTTGTCGATGTCCCCGCCGAACTTACCGATCGCTTCGGCCGGCGCATACACCAGGCGAACGTCGCGGATCTCCATCTGGCGAATCAAAAAGTATGTGGCGCCGCCATGGAACACATACACGTCGCAGCGGTAGCCCTTGGTGGCCTCGCATTCGGCAACCAGCTCTTTTTGTTTTTTGTCGATCGAATCGAAACGCTCCCGGCCCGTCATCGTATCGGTCAAATTGGCGCGGACTTTGTCGGTAACTTCGGTGATCGACTCGGTCACGAACACACGCAGCGTTGGCTCGCCCGCCAGTTCCTCACCCAGCGTTTTCGCCAGGAAGCCGTCCCGAAGCAAGTTCTTCTCGGCCGTCGAGTTGAACTGGATAGTGCCGTAGGCGCAATGGTGATTCGTGACCACCAAGCCCATCGGCGAAACGAACGAAGCGGTGCAAAAACCCAAGCCCACGATGGCATTCATCGGATACTGAGTCAGGTCCTTGAGCTCCTTTGGATCGACGGCAATGCCGGCCTTGCGCAACTGCGACTCCAGCGCAGGTAACTGATGCGGCTGCCACATTCCCTCCACGGCCCATGCGTTCGATACGCATAAACCCAAAGCCATCGCCAAAGCCAAAGAACGCATGAAAGTCCTCCCGCGAAAAAGCGCCCGAAGCTAGCGCATTGTCGGGCGAGTGTCAGGTGCCGATGGTCGTGGGAGTCATACGCAACCCTGGATTAGGCCAACCAAAGATCGCCATCGACCAGCTCGCGAACCGGTCGGAAGCTCAGACGGTGAATCGCGCTCGGCCCCAGCTTTTTCAATGCTGCAAGGTGCTCGGACGTCGGATAGCCCATGTGGTCCGCAAAGCCGTAACCTGGAAACTGTTCGGCATAACGTCGCATCAGCGCATCGCGGTGCGTCTTGGCCAGGATCGACGCTGCCGATATGCAAGCGTGGAGCGCATCGCCCTTGACGAACGCGGTGCTCGCGCACGGCATGTTCTGAGGCAGGCGGTTACCATCGATCCAGGCCTCGCTCGGTAACGGATCGAGCGCTTCGACGGCCAATCGCATGCCGTGCAAAGTTGCGGCGAGTATGTTCATGCGATCGATAGTGGCGGCATCAACCTCGACGACGGCGAACCGCGCATGCGTCTTTATTTCCAGAGCCAACGCATCGCGGCGCGCAGCGCTCAGCTTTTTGCTGTCTGCCAAGCCGGCAATCGGACGCTGCGGATCAAGCACAACCGCCGCGACCACGACTGGGCCCGCCAATGGACCGCGGCCAGCCTCGTCCACGCCGGCGATGTGCTGCCTCATAGCGCCCCCAGGACCGCATCGGCTGCTCGCTCCGCGGCGCCGCGCCGAAGCAGTCGATGAATATCGACCGCGAGTCGCTCGAAGCGCGCCAGCCGCGAAGCATCCCACGCGCGCAGTTCCTTGATCAGTGCATCCGGAGTTAATGCATTTTGCGAGATTTCCGCGACGATGGGGTCCTCCGCGAGCTTGTTCGGCAACGAGTAGTACGGCGCCTTCAACAGACCGAAGACCTTTACGATCCAGAACGTCAAAGGCGCAATTCGGTAACCGACCACCATTGGGCGCTTGGCCAGAAACGCCTCCAGCGCCGCAGTGCCGCTGGCAACGATGGCGTGATCGCAGGCATACAAGGCATCGCGCATCTGACCATCCAGCACGCGCGTACGCGCCGCCAGCGTCGGACGGTCGGCCAACGCGTGTTCGATGATCGTGCGCACCTCGGCATTGGCGGCGGGGATCAGGACCTGCGCGTTCGTGGCTTCGGCAGCCGCGAAAAAATCCTTTGCGAGTCGAGCAACTTCGCCGCGCCGGCTGCCGGGTAAAACTGCCAGCACTGGCACGCCGTCGCGGATCGAGAGGCGCGCGCGTGCGGCAGCGCGATCCGGATTGATCGGCATTTCATCGGCGAACGGATGACCGACGAAGGTCGCGGCAACGCCATACCGGGCGTATAGCGCCGGCTCGAACGGGAAAAGACAAAGCACTTTATCGGCGCATTCCCCGATGGATTTGGCGCGCGCCCGGCGCCAGGCCCAGATCGATGGCGACACGTAGTGCAGCGTTCGCAGTCCAGCGCTGCGCAAGCGCCGCTCAATCGGCAAGTTGAAATCGGGCGCGTCGATGCCGATGTACGCGATCGGCCGCGCTGCTCGAACCCTCGCAACAAACTCGCGGCGCAAGCGCAGCAGGCGCGGCAAGTGCTTAAGCACTTCCACCAGGCCCATCACGGCCAGCTGTTGCGAATCGAACCAGATCTCCATGCCTGCCGCGCGCATCGCGGGACCGCCAATACCGGCAAATTGCAGCTCCGGTTCCCGAGCGCGCAGCGCCGCGATCAAGCTGGCACCTAACGCGTCGCCGGAGGCTTCGCCGGCGCACAGAATCAGGGTGCGCATCGATAGTGAGTGTAAAGCGCAGCACGGGGCACGGGGCACGGAACACGGGACCATCGCGAATGCGAACTTCGCAACTCGAGGCATCGGCTTTCATGGTCTTGGCCCGCTTGCGCGTCCATTGTGCCCCGTGCGCCATGCCCCGTGCCCCGCTCCATCGACGGCTCCGCATCCGTCACCGCAAAATGCTCCGTTCGCTGCGATCGATGAAATCGACGAATTGCGCCACCGCCGGTTCGGATTGCGCTTGCTCGAGCAACTTCTCGCGCGCTTCCTTGAGCGGTAGCCCGGAGATGTACAACGTCCGGTATGCGCGCTTTATCGCAGCGATGCGCTCCGGAGTGAAACCGCGCCGTTTGAGGCCTTCGGTGTTGATACCCCGCGGTACGCTCATTTCGCTGCCGGCCACAACAAACGGCGGTACATCGCAATTGATCTTGCTGCCCATGCCAGTGAAGGCGTGCGCACCGATCTTGCAGAATTGATGAATCAAGGAATAGCCGCCGAGAATCGCGTAGTCCTCGATGATCACGTGACCGGCGAGCGCTACCGAATTGGCCAGGATCGTATGATTGCCAACGATGCAATCGTGCGCGATGTGCACGTAGGCCATAATCCAATTGTCGTCGCCGATAACCGTTTTTCCGCCGCCCTGCACGGTGCCGCGATTGAGTGTGGTGAACTCGCGGATGGTATTGCCGTTACCGATGATGAGTTCAGTGGGTTCGCCCGCGTATTTCTTGTCCTGCGGCGCGCCGCCGACGGCGGCATGCGCGTGAATATGATTATGTTCGCCGATGGTCAGTGGCCCCTCAAGAACCGCGTGCGGTCCGATACGCGAACCCGCGCCAATACGGACCTGCGGCCCGATGATGGCGTAGGGCCCCACCTCAACGCTGGCGTCAAGTTGCGCACCGGGATCGACAACCGCTGTTGCATGAACCGCCACGACGCTCAGGCTCCCCGTTCCGCACACAGCACCTCGGCACTGGCGACCACTTCGCCATCGACCTTTGCCTGGCAAATGAATTGGCCCATGCGCAACATCATGCGCTTTTGCTCAACTTCCAAGTGCAACTGGTCTCCCGGCCTCACAATCTTGTTGAAGCGAGCCTTGTCGATCTTGACCAAGTAATAAAGAGGATTCTGATCCAGCGAATGCGGCGCAGACATTTGCACCAGTACGCCGGACGCCTGTGCCAGGGCTTCCAGAATCAATACACCTGGCATCACCGGATTTCCGGGGAAATGCCCCTGAAAAAAAGGTTCGTTGAGCGTAACGTTCTTGATCGCCGTCAGACGCTTTCCCGGCTCAAACGCGATCACGCGATCAACCAGCAAAAACGGATAACGATGCGGCAGCATCTCAAAAATACGTCTCACGTCCACCGGCAAGGTTGGCGTCGGCGTGGCGGATTGGGTCATGGTCGGGCCTGATTTGCTGATAGAAAGCGATGTGGGAATAGTAAATAGTAAATAGTAAATTGACTATTGACTATTGACTATTGACCATCAACCATTGACTAATCCATCATTTCCCCCGACGCGCCAGCTCATCCAATTGCTTAAAACGAACGGCGCTCTTGCGCCATTGGCGGTTATCCATCAGCGGCGTTCCGGACGAATATTCCCCGGGTGATTCGATGGAATGGGTCACGAGGCTCATTGCGGTGATGGTGACTTTATCGCAGACTTCGAGGTGCCCTAGAACGCCCGCACCACCACCGATCAAGCACCAACGCCCGATGCGGGCGCTGCCAGCCACGGCGGAGCAACCGGCCATGGCCGTATGCGCGCCGATATGCACGTTGTGCGCAATCTGAATCTGATTGTCGAGGCGTACATCCTCTTCCAGCACTGTATCGCCGAGCGCACCGCGGTCGATCGTGGTGTTCGCACCGATCTCGCAATCGTCACCGACCTCGACGCCACCCAGCTGTGGCACTTTGAGCCACGCGCCCTGATCGAAGGCGAGACCAAAACCATCGGCACCGAGTACCGCCCCCGGATGAATCAGCACACGATGACCGAGGCGCACACGGGTGACCAGCGTGACCCGCGCGACCAGCTCGCAGCCAGCGCCAACGACGCAATCCTCGCCGATCACACAACCCGGGCCGACGACGGAACCCGGGCCAATCGTCGAGCGCGCACCGATCACCACCATCGGCCCAACGTGCGCACTTTTGTCGACACTGGCCGATGTATCGACCACCGCCGTAGGATGGATGCCCGGTTCGCGTGCCGGCTTGATCTCGAACAGAGCGGCGGCACGAGCGAAGTCGGCGTAAGGGTTGCGGCTGACGAGCACCGAACACGGCGCAGCGGCCGCCGCATCGGCATGCGCCACCACCGCAGCCGCGGTGGTCGTCGCCAATTGGCCGCGATACTTGGGATTGGCGAGAAACGTCAGGCGATTGCTGTGGGCGCGCTCGATCGGCGCTACGCCCTCGATAGCAACCTCATCGTTGCCGATCACACGCAAGCCCAGTCGCCCCGCCAGCTCGCGCAAGATCACGGCGCACTCCCGCTGCGATTGACGCGCGCCAGCACGTCGTCGGTGATGTCCAATCGAGGATGCGCGAAACCAACGCCATCGGTGAGCACCAGATCGAAGCCTTCGGCGCGCGCGTAGGCGGCGATCTCCTCGCGAATCTGCTCGTCGATGCGCTGCCGCGCTTCATTGAGGCGCCGATTCAGCGCCACGTTCAGATCATCACGGCGACGTTGCAAATTACGCGATTCGGTATCGACACGACGGCGCAGTTCCCGCATTTCCTCGTCGGTTGCCGTCTGCGCGCGCTGATCGCGCTCGACCTCAAGCTCGCGAAGGCGTGCTTCATCGAGCTTCAATGCGTCGCTGCGCGGCTTGAACTCCGCCGTGATCTGATCGCGTGTGGTCGCGAAAATCGTCGCCTCGTCGATAATTCGCCGTACGTCGACGTACCCGATTCTCAACGCGGGCGACTGCGCGAGGGCGACGCCCGCCAGCGCGACCAGGATCAGGCCCAGTAGCGCAGAGGGTTTGCCTTTGCTCATGGCGAGCACGGCGACCCCAGATCAGAACTGATTGCCAAACGAGAATTGGATGCGCTCGACGTCGTCGCCCTCCTTGTCGTTGAGCGGATAGGCCAGGTTGATGATGATCGGCCCCACCGGGGCGCGCCATTGCATCGTAAGGCCCGTCGAGTAGCGCAATTCGCCCGCATCGAAATCGTCGATGTCGCGATAGACATTGCCGACATCCAGGAACCAGCCCAGGCGAATGGTATCAGCGCCTTTGGCAAATGGCGTCGGGAACAGGAATTCGACGTTGCCAATGACGCTCATGGCGCCACCGACAGGGAGCAATTCGCCGCCCGAGTTCAGACGCGGCCCGAGCGTGTTGTCGCGGAACCCGCGCACTGAACGCACGCCACCGGAATAGTAGTTTTCCCAGAACGGCAAGCCCAAGTCTTTCTTGTCGCCGCCATATGCGTCGCCGTAATTCAACTCGCCATTGACCATCAGCGTGAACGCTTTGGTCAGCGGGAAGTAGCGCTGGTACTGCGCGCTGATCTTGTAATACTCGATCTCGCTTGGCGGCAGCGTCAACTCCGCGGTCAAGCGAGTCAGCGCACCATCGGTGGGCGAGAAGAAGCGATTGCGGCTATCGCGGAACCAGCTCGCCTCGAAGCGCAAGGAATTGAAGGTGCGGTTGTCGAGCACGAACGGGATGTACTCGTCTGGCGTAAGCCCAGGAAAAATCTCGATCTTGGTGTGATCGGCCGCCAGCCGGAAGTTGATCCGATCGAATTCGCTCAACGGGATGCCATAGTTGACTCCGATCTGACCTACGTCGCTTGTGTAGCTTGCGATGTTGGCCTGCTGCGAATCGAGCTCGCGATAGCTGACGTTAAATCCGCGACTGATGCCATCGTCGGTGTGGTACGGATTGAAGTAGGAGGCATCGAAGCGCTTGAACACGCTGTTGTTGCTGACCGCGAATCCGACACGATTACCGGTGCCAAGGAAGTTGTCGAAGCTGAGCGCCACCGACAGAATCGCGCCCTGCAACTCCGAGTAGCCCACTCCGAACTGGAAGTTGCCGGTCTGCTGCTCTTCGACCTTGATGTTGACGTCGACTTGATCGTCAGTGCCCGCCACCTTCGGCGTTTCCACCGTGACGGTCTTGAAGAAACCCAGGCGCTCCAGTCGGATCTTCGAGCGATCCAGCGCAGCTTGATTGAACCAGCCGCCTTCGAACTGGCGCATCTCGCGCCGCAGCACTTCGTCGACCGTCTTGGAATTGCCCTCGAAATTGATCCGGCGCACGTAAACGCGCTTGCCGGGCTCAACTAACAAGGTGATGTCGACGATGCGCTTGTCACGATCGACTTGTGGCAATGGCGAGACTTCGGCGAACGCATAACCGAAATTGCCGAGGAGCTTCTTGATGTATTCGGAGCTTTGCTCCAGGTTCTTGCGCGAAAAAGTTTCGCCCTTGTTGATCACCACCAGGCGCCGCAGGGTGGCCTCATCGACAATGAACTTACCGGTGAGACGCACATCGCCGACGGTGTAGACCTCGCCTTCGTTGACATTGGCGGTCAGATACACATTCCGGCGATCGGGACTGACGCTCACTTGCGTCGATTCGATATCGAAATCGACGTAACCTCGGTCCAGATAGAACGCGCGCAACTTTTCCAGGTCGCCAGAGAGCTTTTCGCGGCTGTATTGATCGTCGCGGCGATACCAGCTCAGCCAGTTGGTGGTATCGAGTTCGAACTCCTCACGGATTTCCTCATCGGTAAAGGTTTCGTTGCCGACAACATTGATATGGCGGATTTTCGCTGCTTTGCCTTCGGCAATCGTCAAAGTGACGGAAACGCGGTTGCGATCCAGTTCTTTGACCGATGGCGTGATCTTGACGTTGTACTTGCCGCGGTTGTTGTACTGGCGCGTCAACTCTTGAGTGACACGCTCGACATTAAGCTGATCGAAGGTCTCGCCCTCTGCAAGACCAATGTTGGTCAGACCCTTTTGCAGCTCTTCGGTCTTGATGTCTTTGTTGCCGATGATATCGATCTTGGAGATTGCCGGGCGTTCGCGAACGGTGATGACCAGGATGTCGCCCTGACGATCAAGGCGCACGTCCTTGAAGAACCCGGTGCGATACAGCGCCCGCAAGGCCTCAGCCGAGCGCGATCGATTGATCCGGTCGCCCTTTTGCACTGGCAGATAGGTGAACACCGTGCCGGCGGAGATGCGCTCCAGGCCATCGACGCGGATATCGGAAATAGTGAACTCATCGGACGCAAGCGCGGCCTGTCCAAGGAGCGCCAGCATCAGCGCGGCGAGCGGTTTCTTCATGCCGTTGTCAGCCTTTTGGGCGAGGTTTTCGTCAGTGCCGCATCTCGATGGATGCGGTTCGTTGTTGGTTTTTCGCGGTGCCCGCGACACAGATGCTACCGTCTAAGACGCCACGAGGCGCGAAATGTCGTTAAAGAAGGCCAAACTCATCAACGCCAGAATCGCCGCCAGACCGAAGTATTGCCCAATCAACTGCGTACGTTCGCTGACTGGCGACCCTTTGAGCCATTCGGCGGCGCAGTACACCAGATGCCCGCCGTCGAGCACCGGGATCGGCAACAGATTCATGATGCACAAGCTGAGGCTGATCAATGCCAGGAACTCAAGGTACTTCGACAGCCCACCTTCAGCCGAATAGTTGGCGAACTGCGCGATGCTGATCGGGCCGGAGATGTTCTTCAATTGCGCGTTGCCGGCGATCATGTGCCAGATGACTTTGAAGCTGCCGACCGTCATGCGCCAGGCTTCGCTGACGGCTGCAGGCATGGCCGCAATCGGCCCGTAAGACCGCGTCGTGGCGCGCCCGTCGGGGGCGATGCCAATCTGATATCTGGTTTTGCCGCCCTCTTCGACTGCGTCGGGCTTGATCAGCAAGGTTTCGGTCATGGCGCCGCGCCGTATCGATAAACGCACGGTGCCGCCCTCGGCCTTCGCCGCGATCTGCAGCTGATCGCGCATTGCAACAAAGCGATCGACCGCCTTGTCGCCAACGGCGGTAATGCTGTCGCCAACTCTCAGTCCCGCACGCTCTGCAGGAGACCCCGGCGCAACGAATCCAACCAACGGCGGTGGATTCCAATGCCACGGCGTCACACCCACTTGCTCGAAGAACTTCGACTCATCGACCGCATCGATTTCAGCCAAGTTCAAGCGCCGCGTGGTCAGATTGCCGTTGGCCTGTTCAACGGTGATGGCCACACTGGCATCGCGATAAGCCTTCGTGGTGAGATCAACAAGCACATGCGTCCAAGTGCTCATCGGCTGCTCGTCGATCGCAACAATACGATCGCCGGTCTCCAGACCGGCGCGCTGCGCCAAACCCGTGACATCGCCGACCACCGGCTGATAGTCGCGCACGCCAACCATCAGCATGACCCAGAACACGGCGAGCGCCAGGATCAAGTTGAATACTGGCCCGGCCAGAACAATCAAAAACCGCTGCCCCACTGGCTTGGCGTTGAAGGCACCGGATCGCAAGTGCGCCGGGACCTCCTGGTCGCGCTCATCGAGGAACTTCACGTAACCGCCCAAAGGCACTGCGGCAATGACGAATTCCGTACCGTTGGCGGCGACCCGACGCCACAGCGGCTTGCCGAGGCCAATGGAGAAGCGCAGCACGTGAACGCCGAAGCGACGCGCTACCCAGTAGTGACCGAACTCATGGAACGTGATCAGGATGCTGGTGGCCACCAGAAACCAGAACACGGAGCCAACGATCTCACCCACGAGTTACCCCTTTCAAAATGGCTACCGCAGTATCGCGCGCGGAACGGTCTGCATCGAGCACCGCGGCAATGTCGTGCGCCGATGATGGACCGACACGATTTAAGACCTCGTTAACTAGTTCGGCGATTTCGAGGAATCCCAGCTGTCCATTCAGGAAGCCGTCAACCGCCACTTCGTTCGCAGCATTCAAGATTGCCGGCGCGGTGCCGCCGGCATCGAGCGCTGCAAACGCCAGGCGCAAGCAAGGAAAAGCATCGAGATCCGGCTCGTCGAAGTCCAGCCGCGCGAGTTTCAGCAGATCGAGCGAGGCGGCGCCAGACTCGATGCGCTCGGGCCAACCCAACGCGTGGGCGATCGGGATGCGCATATCGGCCGAGCCCAACTGCGCCAGAAAACTGCCATCGATGTACTCAACGAGGCTATGCACGGTGCTCTGTGGATGAACCAACACGCGGATGGCGCTGCCCGGCAGGCCAAACAAGTGATGCGCTTCTATGACTTCCAGACCCTTGTTCATCAGCGTCGCCGAATCGATGCTGATTTTTGGGCCCATCTGCCAGTTCGGATGTTTGAGCGCCTGTTCCGGCGTCACCGCATGCAGCGCATCGCGGCTGTATCCACGGAATGGTCCGCCCGAGGCGGTCAACCACAGGCGACTGACGCCGATTGGCGGACGCGCATGGCCTTGCGGAAGACATTGGAAGATGGCGTTATGTTCGCTATCGAGCGGCACCAGCGTCGCGCCGCTGCGGGACGCCGCTGCCATCAGCAATTCGCCGGCGCACACCAAGGCTTCTTTGTTGGCCAGCAACACCTGCTTGCCGGCATCGACAGCTGCCATCGTTGATGCCAGGCCCGCGGCGCCAACAATCGCGGCAACCACCACATCGATCTCGGCATCCCCCGCAGCCTGGCACAGCGCCTCATGGCCGCTCAGCACCTCGGTTTCGATGTCGAGATCGCGAAGACGTGCGCGCAACCGCGCTGCGGCCTCCGGATCGACAAGGATGGCGCGCGCTGGCGCAAAGCGCTTGCAGATATCGGCCATCGCTACATCGTCCTGGCGTGCGGCAACAACCGCCAGAGTGAACCGCTGCGGCGAGCGCGCAATCACGTCGAGCGTGCTGCGACCGATGGAGCCGGTCGCCCCGAGCAGAGCGACCTGTTTCATAAGCCGATCAGCGCACGGCCGCAAACGAAGATCGGCAGCGCCGCAAGCACGCTGTCGATGCGATCGAGCATGCCACCGTGGCCTGGAAGAATATTCCCCGAGTCTTTTACTTTCGATTGGCGCTTGATCAGGCTTTCGAACAAATCGCCGACAATCGAAAACAGCACGGTCACCAGCGCCAGCAATATCAGCAACCCATGCGCGATGGGAATGGTCGGCAAGAGCAAGCCAGCGGCGGCTGCAAAGAGCGCCGAACCGATCAGCGCGCCGATGACGCCTTCGATGGTTTTCCCTGGACTGATTCTGGGCGCAAGCTTGTGCTGACCGAACTGTCGCCCAGCAAAGTATGCGGACGAGTCGGCCACCCAGATCAACACCAATACGAAAAGAATCCACCACGGCCCGTTGACCGGGTCGCGATGGGTTAGCCACGCGGCCACGAAGGTCGGCACCACCATGATGCTGCCGACCAGCACCTTGATTTCGAGATTGCGCGTCGTCGGCTCCTGCGCAAATTCGAATGCGCGCAACCAAATGATCGCCAGGCACCACCACCCGGCGCCGGCCCAAACAATCGGCATTAACAACGTCTTGGGCTCGGCCCACCAAAGCCACAGCATCAAGCCCGCGTTTGCGGCAACCACAAGCGTGCGCAGCCGGCGGCGGCGAAAGCCAATCACCCGGGTCCATTCCCAGAGCGCGAAACACAGGATTGCACCAAAGATCAATGTGAACCATTCGGTGCGCAAGAACAGCACGCCGCAGATCGCGACTGGCGCCAGTACCACAGCCGTGGCGATGCGCGTCAGCACTCCGCTACCTTGCCACCGCGACAGCGTGCGCTCAAGCATCCGCTACCTCCGCGATTTGCTCGCTGGTCTGGCCAAAGCGCCGCTCGCGCCGAGCATATTCATTCAGCGCGCCCTGAAAGCAGGTGGCATCGAAATCCGGCCAAAGCACCGGCGTGAAATACAACTCGGTGTACGCCAGATGCCACAGCAGGAAGTTGCTGATCCGCGCCTCGCCGCCAGTTCGAATGAAGAGGTCGGGCTCCGGCAATGGGGCTAACGACAAGTGGCGCTCCAGCGTCGCCTGATCGATCGCATCGATTTCTATCAGGCCCGCTTTGGCCTCCGCCGCTACCGCACGCGTCGCCGCCACGATGTCCCAGCGCCCGCCATAGTTGACGGCGATGTTCAGGGTGAGTTTGAGGTTGGCGATGGTGACCGATTCGCTGGCCGCCATGGCCAGCTGCAGGTCGCTGGAAAACGCCGAGCGCTCGCCGATAAAGCGTAGGCGCACGCCGTTATCCGCCAACTCGCGCGTCTCCTTGCGCAGCGCGCGCAAGAACAACTCCATCAGATGTCGCACCTCGCTCGGCGGGCGCGCCCAGTTCTCACTGCTGAACGCAAATAGCGTAAGCACTTGCACACCGGATCGAAGCGCCGCCTCGATCACCTTGCGCACTGCATCCACTCCAGCGCGATGTCCGAAGGCGCGCGGCCGCTTGCGCAGCTTCGCCCAGCGCCCGTTGCCATCCATGACGATGGCGATATGCCGCGGGATGCGAGGCGCAGGCAAGACCGCCGCCGTCAAAGCTGCATCAACTCATCTTCTTTGTGCTTGGCGACCACATCGACTTCCTTGACGAAGCGATCGGTCAGCTTCTGGATGTCCTCCTCGGCCTTACGATCCTCGTCTTCAGTGATCGCTTTGGCCTTGAGCAAATCCTTGCAGTGGCTGTTGGCATCGCGGCGGATATTGCGAATCGCCACCTTGGTGTTTTCGCCCTCGTGCGCAACAACTTTCGCCAGCTCTTTGCGGCGCTGCTCCGTCAGCGGCGGCAACACGATGCGGATGACTTGCCCCGCAGTGTTCGGCGTGAGGCCCAGGTCCGAAGTCATGATGGCGCGCTCGACCGCAACCACCATGGCCTTCTCCCAAGGCTGCACGGTAATCGTTCGCGCATCGGTCACCGAGACATTCGCCACCTGACTGATCGGCACCTCGCTCCCGTAGTAGTCGACGCGCAAATGATCGAGCAACTGCGCCGACGCGCGACCCGTGCGCAGCTTCATCAACTCGTGCTTGAGCACTTCGATGCACTTCTTCATCCGCGTTTCGGCATCGGTTTTGATAGCCGGGATGGTCGTCGCCATGATTTTGATCCTTTGCGTGAATCGAACGGCGGCGGAGTATAGGCGGGTTGCTGGTTCCGCAAGAACATTGGCTTAACATGGTCGTAAACCCGGCCGTTCAAACGAGAGCCCGAAGCGGATCGAGGGATGAAGGAGCCGATTCCATTCCGGCTCAGGGTGTCATCCGTCCCTGGCCACTGTTCCTCGTGGCTTCGTCGCCTTGTGGGAACTGTGTGCGCAGATTCGCCCGCACGAAATCTTCCGGGTTAGTCTGCGATTTCTTGCGCTGAAGTACGCCGCCATGAACTTGCTCACTGCTATTCGCCGCGCCGCCAGCCAGCTTCGCGCTGCAGGCGTATTCGTTGCGCATAACGCCGACAATGCGCTCGACGAGGCGCGCACCTTGGCCTTGCATGCCGTGGATTTGCCCGCCAACTGGCCGGGCAATCTCTCGGGAGCCGCGCTGAGCATTGTCGAACAGGACAGAATCGACGCGCTGATCGAACGCCGGATTCGTGAGCGCATTCCGGCAGCGTACTTGATCGGGCGCGCCGAATTTGCTGGGCTCAGCTTTGCCTGCGACACGCGCGCCCTGGTGCCGCGCTCGCCGATCGCCGAGTTGATCGAAACGGGATTCGATGGCTGGTGCGATGCCAGCCGCGTCGAGCGCGCGCTGGATCTGTGCTGCGGCGGCGGGTCGATCGGGATCGCGATGGCTGTGCATCAACCGCGCTGGCTGGTCGACCTCGCTGATATCTCGCCGCAGGCACTTGCGCTTGCGCAAACCAATATCGAACGCCACGGCGTGGGCGACCGCGTGCGCGCCATTGCATCGGATATGTTCAATGGGCTGAAGGGCAACCACTACCAATTGATCGTGTCCAATCCGCCCTATGTGACCGAGGCCGAATTTGCGGCATTGGCGCCCGAATACAGCTTTGAGCCAGCGTTGGGCCTGGTTTCGGGATACGATGGCCTCGACGCCACAGCGCGGATAGTGGCCGAAGCCTGCGATTACCTTAGGCCCGGGGGCCTGCTGATCGTCGAGATCGGCGAAGCATGGCGCGCGTTCAAGCGCCGCTTTCCTGATTTGCCGGTTGCCTGGATTCCGTTTTCGGTAGGGCATATGGGTGTTTTCGCCATCACCCGCGAAGCGTTGATCGCTCATCGCGGCACGGGGCATGAGTAACGGGGCACGGGGCACGGGGCACGGGGCATGGGGCACGGGGCAGGGAAACGGCCCGATGTTCGACAGTTCGTCCAGTGAATACGATGTCGAGGAACGCACGTCCCGTGCGTTCCTCAAGTCGCAAGCCCGGCGCGCGTCCCGACTCGCTCTTGCTGGATCAATCACTTGCGCCAGGTCCGAAAGACCAGTATCGACCAAAGTGAACGCGTTCCCCATGCCCCGTGCCCCGCTTCGTACCTGAAGACCATGACTTCTGTCATTGGTGTAATACATCACTAACACACTAATATGGCCCCACAAGCTGAGGCTGACCTCAAGGTCACCCAGGCTTGCCCCAAAAGCTCAGGAGTCCGCCATGAAGAAGATTGTGTTGGCCGCGACCATCAGCGTCGCGTTGTTTGCCGGTTTCGCCAACCCGCTGCAGGCCCGCGAAGTGGCCGTTGTCGCCGCCGTTGCCAGTGTCGATCCCGCAGAACAGTTGCAGGGAATGGTCAGCCATCTCCGAAACAACGACGTTGCGGGTTTGTTGCGCGCGTCGATGCCGGCCGGTCAATTCCAGATTTTGCGCGGGGCATACGAAATGCAACGCGGCAAGCCGATCACGGATGAACAACGCGCGGATTTCGAAGAGGCCATCGGTAAACTGACGGCGAGCAACGCTGTCGATCAGTTGATGGCCGAGATCGAACCGAAGTTGCTGGAAGCAGCCCCACAAGCCCAAGGCGGCATTTTGATGGCACTGGGCGCCATGCAAATGGCGATTTCCCAGCCCGAGAGCGACATGACGCCTGAGCAGCGCGAGATGCTGCGTGCGGTTTTGCCGGGTCTGGAACGCTGGCTGAAGAGCACGGACTTCTTCAATCCGGCAATCGCCCGCGAAGCACTGACCCTCGTGACGCGCGCCGCTCGCGACACCGGCATCCAGAATCTCGATCAACTGAAAATGCTGTCGTTCGACGAGGCGTTGAATTCAGCCAGCAAGATGCTCGCCGCCAGTAAACGCGCCGTAAAGCTGTACGGCCTGGACATCGACGCCATCGCCGCCAGTACCCGTTTTCAGACGATCGCAGTGGAAGGAAACAAGGCGCGCGTACGTGCGACAGTCACCGTGTTCGACGCGCCGCTGTCGCACGATCTGGAGCTGACGCAGATCGATGGCCGATGGTACGGCAAGGAAGCGGTGATTCGCTTCGAAGCGGATGCCAAAGTGGAGGCCGAAAAAGAGAACGGCTGAAAGTTCAGGCATGCGCGGACCCTGATCCGCGCACCCGCCTTCACGGCATTGGCCGTCATCCCCGCCTAAGCGATCGTTTCTGATCGGCGGGTGCGATACGAGGTTATGGGATTCTCGCAGCCGCAGAAATCACGTCTACCGGCAGGATGTCGAGAAGCTGCTAAAGCGAACCAAGGATGGTTCGCGCACGGATCAAGCACGTAAGTGCTTCATCCATCGACAGCGAGTCCGGACATATGCCGGACTCGCGATCTGAGAAACGCACCTACGTGCGTTTCTCAGCTTCGTGCTAAGTCCCAATAATCCCGCCATCGATCTTGCGGATGACCACGGTCGCCGAGCGCGGGCGGCCGCCGAAAGGCCAGCTGGAGATCGCGGTCGGGTTCGACGGATCGAGCCGCTCGCTGGCAGGTTCGCCGGGATGCTGCACATTGACGAACATCGTCCGCATATCGGGCGTGGTGATGACGCCGGTGATCTCGCAACCGCGTGGGCCCGTCAGGAAGCGTCGGAACTCGCCGCTGATCGGATCGTAAGCCAGCATCTGGTTGTTGCCGATGTTGCGATAGTCGCCGCGCTCGTTCGCCGGTCGCGAAACGATCGACGTCGAGATGTCCGTTTGCACCCACAAAATACCGCGATCGTCGAACCACAAGCCGTCCGGGCTGCCGAACTTGTCGCCATTGATATTGCCGGCACGCGCCGCGTTACCGAGCGCGGGATCGCCGCACTGAACGAACAATTGCCAGCGGAAACGGCGAGCCGCTGCATTCTGGCCATCTTCGGCCCAACGTACGATATGACCGAAAACATTCTGGCCGCGCGGATTGGCCGCGTCGATTCCCGGTTGACCGGAATTGCCGCGGCGATCGTTGTTGGTCAGCGTGCAGTACACATCCTTGGTCTGCGGGTTGACCGCGATCCATTCGGGGCGATCCATCTTGGTGGCGCCGACGACATCGCCGGCCTGACGCGTCTTGATCAGCACCTCGCCCTGATCGGCAAAGCCGTTCTCCGGCGTCAGCCCGTTCAATCCCCACTCCAGCGCGATCCACTCGCCACTCTGGTTCTCGTTGAAGCGCGCCACATATAGCGTGCCATCGTCGAGAAGATTGCGGTTGTTGGCGCGGTCGCCGGGTTTGAAGAAGCCGCGCGAGACGTACTTGTAGATGTATTCGAAGCGCTCATCGTCGCCCATGTACACGACCACGCGATTGTCCGGAGACAGCGTCACCCACGCGCCTTCGTGCTTGATGCGACCGAGCGCCGTGCGCTTGATCGGCGTAGAGGTCGGATCGAACGGATCGATTTCTACCACCCAACCGAAGCGGTTTGGCTCGTTCGGATGCAATGCCGAATTGAAACGCTCGTCGTGCTCGTGCCAGCGGTAGCCAAAGCCGGTAGCGCTGATGCCGTAACGACGTTGATCGGCCGGTATGGTGCCTGCGTTGGCGAAATAGCCGTTGAAGTTTTCTTCACACGCCAGGTACGTGCCCCAGGGCGTAAAGCCATGCGCGCAGTTGTTGATCGTCCCCAGGATGCGCTCGCCGGCCGGATCGGCGGCGGTTCGCAGCAAACGGTGGCCTTTGGCAGGACCGCTGACCGCCATCGGCGTGTAGCCCGTAATGCGGCGTGCGTAGACGCTCGGGCGCACCACGCGCCAGGAGCTGCCGTCGAAAATCACTTCGATGATGCCTACGCCGTGTGCGGCCTGCGACTTCTTCACCTTCGCCGGCGTCCAGGTGCGCTGACCATCTTCGTGCAAGATGCCATCGTCGGTGTACTCGTGATTGCTGACCAATAGGCCGCGACGACTCGACGGCACCGCGCGCCCGAGCAACGCACGCTCCTCGAACGGGAAAAAATGCATACCGTCGTTATGCATGCCCCACTGCTGCTCTTGATCTTCGGCGCTATTGGTGGCGTCGTAGCGAAAGAACTTGAGCGGATCGGAGACCGGATCGCCCCAGGCGATCAACACATCGGCGCGATAGCCCTCCGGCACGATCAGCGCATCGGCATCGGACGCCGGGAGCGGCTTGAAGCCGATGCCCGGTGTCGAGGTAAAGGTCTGCGCTTCTGCATTCGAACGCGCCGCCAATAGCGGCATGCCGACGACCATGGCCGTCGCCGTGGCGGCACCGCCTTTCAGCAACTCGCGGCGCTTCTGATTGAGCTCCAGCACTTCCTGAAAAGTGGTGTTGTTGGAGTCGTTACTCATTCCATCGTCGTGAAACGTGCTCATCAGAGTCCTCTTGCGTTGGCTGGTGAACGGCGACAGTGCCGCGCAAGCGGCGAACGCTAGGGTGGATGTATGACGCTTCGATGCGTATGGCGTTGCAGTGCGATGACGGTGGCGGCGCGCGCCGCTCTGTCTGCGGCAGCCGATAGGCAAAGCCTTCGACTTTACCTGGTGCCGGGCCCCTGCCCCGGCCCGCGCCTTACCTTGGCTGTGGCTGACGCTTCGCGCCCAGCTCAACCTACATCAGATCGGTACTGCCAAAGCTTGCCTTCGGTCTTGCGCAAGATGCGCGATCGAATCGGCACGTCTCCCAACGCGTCCTGCAATCGCGCCACAGCATCCTCAAGGCGCAGTCCCGGCGCTGGCTGCAGGGCGAAGTCGCAGGCGCCGCTCGCGAGCTGGTGCAAGGAAAACTGCGCAATCGGCAGCGTCGCTAACGCATGGGTGATGTCGATATTGTTGATGTAGCGACCATCGCTGCGGCGAAAGCGCACCGGCAGGCGACCTTGCAAGTCGAACAGCACAAAATCGTCGCCCGCCCGGTCGAGGCGCGCGATGTCGCCGGTGCGATAGCGCACCAGCGGCAAGTAGTCGTTGAAGCCACCGGTGAGCACGATTTCGCCACGCTCGCCATCGGCAACCGGCCGCCCTTCGGCATCGAGGATTTCCACGATCATCTGCGGCTGCAGTAACACGTGCCCGCCGACGACCGGATCGAATACCGCGATCGGGCCGGCCTCGTTGAGCGAATACACATCGGCCACCGGGCACGCAAAACGCGCCTCCAAGGCATCACGCAAGCCAGGCAAAAGTTGCATCGATGTACTGAGCAGAATGCGCGGCCGATATGCGAATTCGATGTCCAGAAGCACCGCAAGCGACAGTGGATCGCCAGCGATCACCTCCGGCGCCAGCGCATCGATGTAAACGCCGCGATCGCTCAAGCTGCGCCAATCGACGGGGTGCAAGTTGATCTTCGCCAGGCCGCAGTCGTCGCGATACGGAGAGATCGAGGTGTACGTGAAACACTTCTGCTGCCAACCGATCAGCAGCACACCCACTTGCCCGCGTCCCGCCGTCAGCTCGACGCCGAAGCGGCGATAGGCGCGTTGTTGGTAGCTCAAATAGCGCGCTGCCACGACCGGATGCGATGGCAACAGCAGCGGATGGCCAGTGCTGCCGGTGGTGCGAAAATTGATGAGCCGATCTAGCGCCAGATCATCGGGCACGAACGCGGCAATATCGGCCGCAAGATCGGCACGCGAGGTCAGGGGCCATGCGCTCAATTCAGAAGCGGCCGGCGCGTGCGTTTGCCAATGCGGTACGACGTCACGAACACGTGCCAGGTAGCTCGGCAGCCAAGGTGCAAAAACCGGGCGCGGTTCAATGGCGGCTGTTGCGACGCGGCGGCTGTGCGCGCGAACCGCGTCGACTTCTACCGGCAGCAGGCGATGGCCGCTGTCGTTGCGATATACCGGTGCAGCGGGATGCTCGCGCATCCATTTCAGCAGCGCTGCGCCGTGATCGGCGAGCGCAGGAAAGCGCTCGTCCGTTGGGTCAGGATTCGTAGCGATAAACCGGGCGCCGCAATTCTTCAGTGCCCGAACTTTATCACCAACGACGGACCGTCAATGTGCCAGCGGCGAGCAAAAGTAGCGCCAGTATGGTCGCGAACGGCGCATTCAACGCCGGCACCGAGAAGCTTTCGATACTGCCGCGAATGCCATTGATCGGCGTTGTGGTTCCCGGCAACGCGGCAAAGCACTCGCTGCCAGCGCCCAGCGTAGCGGTCACCACCGTGGCTTGCGTATTCACCACCACGCCCGTCGCCACCTGCTGCAGCGGCGCGCCGCAATACACGTCGAGACCGGTCGGGCAGTAGCCGGTGATGACGATATTGCCCGGCGCAAACACATCGACATTGGACACCGTGCACGTGGCGATTTCATACACGCCAAGCGTGCCGCTGACCTCGTGCGCGATCAACGCCAGCGCGCGGTTGTTGCCGCTCTGACCTGGCGCCACATAAGCAATACCTTCGGGCGCCACATCGCCACCTTGGGCGAGGCTGTATCCGAGATTGGTCGGCGCTGCCGGATTGGTCACGTCATACACAAACGCCCCACCGATACGCTCCATACCGATGATCGCGTACTGGCGACCGCCAACATCGCCTACCGCCAGCGCCTCAGGCTCTGGCCCTTTGTTGTCGCTGCGGGTATCGAAGGTCGCCGCAGCGCCCTCGGAATTGAAGATCGTCGGCGCGACGGTCGCCGTGATCTGTTCGAACTGATCGCCGCTATCGAATACCAACGCGCCGCTATTGCCGTTGAACGCCGAGAACGAGCGTGCGCCGAACGCGTAGATCGCCTCGAAGTCCGGATCGGCATCGGTGTTGCCGAGCCGATTGGTCACGGTCAGTCGGCCCAGATTATTGTTCTGCTTGAGCGTTGCGGCGTTCGGGAACACCGCCGGATCGAGGACATAACCGCTGGCGCCAGCACGCACTTCCTCCGAAAACGCACTGTAGTCCCGCGCATCGCCCTCGTTCGCGGTGAATACAATCGGCTCGCCGCCACTGATCGCCACGGCAATCGAATCGGGCTGATACATGCCGAAGACCGGGAAGTTGCGGATCGAAATCGCGCCGGTGTTCGTCGCCGAATCGCGGTCGCTCGGATCGAACGCCGCGCCCGCCGAATCATGATTCTTGAAGCCAAGCGCGAGCAGGCGCGTCACGCGCGCCGAGCCGATATCGATCACCGCCAGGCCATTATTTTCCTGCAGCGATACGTACGCCGTGCGGCTGTCGGGCGTTACCGCCACGTACTCGGGTTCCAAGTCCTGCGCTAGGCTCGCGCCCGGACCAAAAATGCGTAGCGCGGCCGGCACTTCGCCATTGCGCGGGCCGCCGACATTGAAGTCGACGAAGCGCGCCGTGGTGACGACCGCGCCCGCAACACCATTCTGCAGATCGATGATCGACACCGAGCCTTCGGGATCCGTGGTGTAAGCGCTGTTGGGCTCGCCTTCGTTCGCGGTCAGCGCGTAACGCCCGTTCGGCGAGAAGGTCACCATGTCCGGCAGCGCGCCGACAGTCACCTGGCCGAGCAGCGCGCCACTGGTCGAGTAAAAAGCCACCGCACCTGGGTTCTGCGCGGTCGCGTTTTGGATTGCCACGGCGACAATCCCGCCGGCCACTGCGACGCTGTTCGGGCTGCCAATGGCGGCAGTACTGACACGCTGGATCAGCGTCGGCGACGCTGGATTGGCAAGATCAACGATATCGAAGCTGTTGTTACCGCCATTCACGGTAAATGCACGCCGCGTTGCCGGATCGTAAGCGACGATTTCAACGGAGGTCGACCCAAGCCCGGAGGTGTAACCGCCGATGCGGTTGAGCTGCGCGGTTTGTGCCCCAGCAACGCTGCACATCAGGCTCAGCGCGAGTAATCGGATCATCGTAAGGCCCCTGTCGATCAAGACCGGGCAGCATCGCTGGCAAATATTGCAGCGATTTGTCGGCGACGACTGGTATCGATTCGCCGACTGATGCAGCATTCAAATCAGGCCCCATTCGAAGAACGCCCAGCGCATGCCCGAAATTCTGCTCGTCGAACGCTCCGCCACGCTGTGCAATCTGCTCGAACGCACACTGGAGTCGGCGGGCGTGGGCATCACCAAGCATTTCGAGCGGTTCGGCGATGCGATCGAAGAGATGCGCGAGCGCATCGTTGCCTCGCGCCTGCCGGCATTGCTGATCGTCGGTGTGCCCGAGCGCGAGCCGGCGGAATGCCAAATCCTGCTGAAAATCGTGCGCGAAATCGGCGGCCGGACCATGCCGTTGCTGGTGCTGAGCCACGCGCCGCTGCCGCGCCTGGATTCCTGGCTCGAACAACGTGGCCAATCGATGCGCCTTCTGTGGTCGCAATTCTGGCAGGTGCCAGGCGCGATCAGCGAGCTGGCGCCGGATTTGCTGTTCCAGTCGGCGCCCGAACGGATCACACCGCAAAGCCCGCTGCGACTGCTTTTGGTCGACGACTCGGTCAGCGTGCGCCGCACCTATTCGCAACTACTCACGCAACAGGGCTATCACGTCGATCTGGCCGACTGTGTTGCCGATGGCTTCGCCCGCGCGCGCACGGGCCGTTACGATCTCATCATCGTCGACTACTTTCTGCCCGACGGCACGGGAGATCAACTGGTCACGCGCCTGAAGGCCGATGCCGCCACGCAAAGCGCACAGATCGCGCTCATCACCGCCACCTACAGCGAAGAGATCATCCAGAAATGTCTCGACGCCGGTGCCGTTGAGTGCATGTTCAAGAACGAAGTGGTGGCGCTGACCTTGGCGCGCATCAAAGCGCTGGCGCGCTCGGCGCTCGATCGCCGCCGCACCGAAACCGAACGGCAGCGGCTCGACGGCATTTTGCGCTCCGTCGGCGAAGGCGTGTATGGCCTCGACGACAGTGGCGTCGTCACCTTCGCCAATCCCGGCGCGTGCCGCTTGCTGGGCTTAAGCGACGACAGCGATTTGATCGGCAAGGACGGCGGCCAGTTGCGCCTACGTTCCGAGCGCGACGATGTCAGCTCGCGCTTGGAGACGGTGTTCTCCACTGCCGACGGTCGCTCGCTACCGGTCGAATGCACGATTGTGCCCATGCTGGTTGGCGGCGAAGTGGAAGGCACTGTGGTGGTGTTTCGCGACATCTCCGAGCGCAAGAGCGTGGAGCGCGTGCGCTGGGAACTCGATCACGACAAACTCACCGGCCTCTCCAACCGCCGCCACTTCCTTGGCCAATTGAGCGATGCCGTGGAGCGCCACAAGGAAGGCGGCTACGGCGCCGTGCTCCTGGTAGACATCGATCGCTACACGCAGGTGCTGGAGAACGCGGGCGAAATCGCCGGCCAGCAATTGCTCGTCGACATCGGCCAGCGTCTGCAGGCGCGCCTGCGCGATCACGATGGCCTGGCGCGGCTGGAGCACGATCAGTTCGCGCTGCGCCTGGAGAACGTGCAGCTCGAACACCTCTACACGCTTGCCGACTCCTTGCGCGAGATGCTGCACGACGTGCGCTACACCGACCACGCCGGTCGCGCGCTCAGCGTGACGGTGTCGGTGGGCGTGGCGATCATCAGCAAAGACTCACCCTCCGGCGAATACGTGCTCGAAAACGCCCGGCAAGCCTGCGCCCAGGCCAAGCGCCGCGGCCAGAATCAGACGCAGATCTTCGTCGTCGAGAGCGACTCGCGCGCCGCGCGCGAGCTGGAAGCCGGCTGGGCACAGCGCATCCGCGAGGCAATGAGCGAAGATCGCATGATTCTGCTCGGCCACCCGATCTTGCCGGTGCAAGGGCTGGTGCGCGAAGGTCAGCGTTGGCATGTGCGCGGCGATGGTTACGAGCAGGCGTTCGAAGTGTTGATCCGCATGGTCAATCGCGACGGCCAATGGGTCAGCCCCACGGTGTTCGTGCCGCTCGCCGAGCGCGCCAATTTGATGTCGAAGATCGACCTCTGGGTCATCGCCCGCACCGTACGCATCGCCACCCGCGTGCCCGACGATGCGCCGATTGCCTTCGCCATCAATTTGTCGAACCAGACGTTGCAAGACACCGAAGTGCTGGGGCACATCGAAAACACCTTCGCCAGCCACCGCGTCCCACCGGGCCGCTTCATCTTCGAAATCTCCGAGATCGGCGAAATCCATCAGCTGCACGCGGCGCGCCGCTTCATCACCCAGTTGAAGCGCCTGGGCTGCCGCTTCGCGCTGGACGATTTCGGCTCCGGCAACAACTCCCTAAGTCACTTGAAGTGGCTGCCCGTGGATTTGGTCAAAGTCAACGGCGAATTTGTTGCCGAAAAACAAGGCAGCGAAGTCGACCGCGCCATGGCCATCTCCCTCACGCAAATGGCCCACGCCCTAAAACTCAAAGTCATCGCCGAACGCGTCGACTCGCCCAAAGCGCTCACCTGGCTCAAAGCGGCCAAAGTCGACATGGTCCAGGGCCACCTGTTCGGCGAGCCGCAGCGTCTGGATGAGATTGATTTTGAGGCGTTGCTGGAAGCGTAAAGTTACCAGGTGCCATTGCTGGCATCGATTTGCCCCAGCGGGGCAACGCATACCAGCCCAGGGTGCAACCCTGGGGCTCGCGTGGCTTACTTGACGATACGAAGCGCCGGCCTCTCGCGGATCGGTCTGACGACGTTGTCCTCATCGCCAGCGACGGGCTGCTCGACGGTGGCCTCGGTTTGCTCGCCCTGCTCTTCCTCGTCTGCCGGGAACATCATGCCTTGGCCGTTTTCCTGCGCATACACAGCGAGTACCGCGCCGATGGGAACGATCACCTGATGGCTGATGCCTTGAAAACGGGCGCTGAAGCGGATGTCTTCCAGCCCTAAGTCCAAGCGGTCGACGGCGCGCGGGGCGAGGTTCAAAACCACCTGTCCTTCTTTGATCACCGACAGCGGCACGCGCACATTCGGGCGTTTGGCGTCGACGAGCACGTAGGGCGTGCAGCGGTTATCGATGATCCAGTCGTAGATCGCGCGGACGAGATAGGGTTTGGTCGGCGTCATGTTGGCCGTGGCAGCAGTCACGTGCGGCGTTCCTTATGCGATGAGGGCGCGTTCGCTGTCGGTCAGCGTACGCTGAAACAGCGGCGTCTGAAACAAGCGGGTCGCGTAGGCGTCGATACTGGGGCCAAGTTCCTTGAGCGGTAAACCGATGCTGGGCAATCGCCACAGGATGGGCAAGATCAGGCAATCGCACCAGCCGATGTCGTTGCTGAGAAAAAACTTGGCAGCCTTGAACAACGGGTCGGCCTCCATGAGGCTCGCCTTCAATTGCGATTTGGCTTTTTGCGCCGCAGCGGGTGTGCCTGAGCGCGCAGCGTCGAGTGCATCGACCCATTCGCGCTCGATGCGATGCCCGGTCAGGCGCATGCGGGCGCGCCCGATCGGATCGTTGGGCAACAGCGGTGGATGCGGGAAACGCTCGTCGATGTACTCGGCGATGATGCGCGGCTCGTAGAGCGTGATCTCACGCTCCAGCAGGGCGGGGATGGTCAGCGACGGGCCGGCCGATACCAGCTCGCTCGGCAGCTTGCCGGTCTCTACAAAGAGCACATCGTGCGGCAACGCTTTTAAAGCGAGCACAAAACGCAGCGTGTGCGAGCGCGGACAATCTATCAGCGAATACAGCGTTAGCGCACTGCGCGATCGTGGGCCCGGCGGCGACATAGGCAACTCCCCCTCGGTCACAACAGATTAGCGCGTCGCTTAGCGACATTCCATATCGCGCAAACAACAAAGCCGCCCGAAGGCGGCTTTGTCGCTACGACCGTTGAGCCTGGATCAGAAGCTGTAACGGAAGCCCAACTGCAACGCCCAACGCGATTCGGCGGTACGGTCGCGGCGCAGGAAGTCTTCCGGCGTGGGGAGGACGTCGTAAACGTACTGGCCGCTGGCGTTGATGCCGGCGAAGTTCACGAAGCTGCGCGCTTGACCACCATTGCTCTGAAAACCGACTTCGTTGATCAGACCCCAATCCTTATTGATCAGGTTACCGACGTTGAGCACGTCCAGCCAGATCTCCGCCCTGTTGCCGGCGAAGAAGCCCGGCAGTTCCTGCGAGATGCGGATGTCGAAGTTGTGGACCCAGGGTGCGAGGAATTCGTTACGCGGCACCACGCCGCCTTCGAATCGGCTCAAACCGTAGCTTGCCACCAACTGCTCGTAGACGGCGCGTTCTGCCGGATCGGTGAAGGCCACTTGGGCAGCGGTGGGCAGGAACATCAAATCGTTGCCCGCCAAACCATCGCCGTTCATGTCGTTGTTGAAGGTGAAGCTGTACGGCTTGCCTTCGCGACCCTCGTAGAACATCGCGAATTCGGTCTTGTAATCGCCGAAGAAGAAGTGGCGATAGCTCATCGTTGCCGTGAAGCGATCTTTGTTCACGTATGGCGAGCGCGATGCGACTTCTTCGTTCGGATTGAAGATCGAGCGGCTGGCCCAGTTGGAGATGGCGCGACTGGACGTCAAACCGTTGACTTCTTCGGCGTCGGTATAGGCATAGGCCACTTGCGCGAAGATGTTCGACTCTTCGGTCATGGGCTTGGTCAACGAGAGCGTGAAGTTCTCGCCGCGGCCCTTATTGGTGTTACGCGCCAGCAGCACTTCGCGGAACGCCGTATTGCGACGCGCGCGCGCAGTGCCGTTGAAGTTACCGTTGGTTTGATAAGCCGTGGTTGCGGTGTTCGCCCAATACAGGTTGCGGCCATCCAAACCAAGACGGGTTGGCGCACCGAGGTTCAAGTGCTCATAGAACACCGCATCTTCGACTTCGGTCAGGATGACTTCGGCCGAACCCACGAGGCCCCACCACGGCAATTCGTGCTCGATGGCCAGATTGCCCTTCCACACCGACGGCTGGTTCAGATCATCCGAGACGATGTCGACGTCGGCCGGCGGAGCGCCAGCGCCAACCACCAAACGCGGCTGGCTGTCCGGATTCGGGCTGAAGATCGGGCGTCCCGTCGGGCAGTTCGCCAATCCACCGGTACCGCAACCGAACACAGCAATGCTGAGGCCGTTGTTGGTGTACGGGTTTGCCAACCAGACGTTGGCCGCAGCACCCTGGAACAAGCCTACGCCGCCGCGCAATTGGGTTGGGCGGTCGGTGTCGAAGGTGTAATTGAAGCCGAAGCGCGGCTGGATGGTTTCGTTGCCGTCGATGCCGGTGTCGTTGCGGATACCGAAGGCATTGAAGAAACCCTGGTTGAAGCGCGGATCGCGGTCCGTGCTCGGCGTATCGATACGCAGGCCGTACATCAACGTCAGGTTGTAGTTGACGTTCCACGTGTCCTGGACGAACAAGCCGACGTTCTGAAGCTCAAACTCCGCCGCAGCATCGTTGAGGTTGCCGGTGGTGGACGCGCGGTAGGTGTATTCGCGATACAGGCCGTTGCGGAAGTCCGCCGTGCTGCCGAAGCGGTACACGCCCAGATTGGATTCGAGGAACAAGTTGTAGATGTCGTTGGCTTCGAAGTCGACGCCGAACTTCACCGTGTGATCGCCCAAGAACCAATTGCCCGCCGCATACGCATTGAAAGTTTGCGTTTCGAGCACGTTCGCGTGGCGGAACTGCTCGGTGCCCAAGCGGAAGTTGGCGGTGCCGAAGTCGACCTGGATTTGCGGCTGACGCGCGAACACCGACGGCGTGCTGAAGTAGTCGCGATAGGAGGCGCGCAGCTCGGTGGAGAAGGTGTCGGTCCAGTCGCTGAAGACTTCGACGACGGCGTTGTCGAATTCCTTCTCTTGCGTGTACCAATAGCTCGACAGCGAGAAGAAGTTGGTGCCGAAGCCCGGCAGAATCGCTTCCGCCTGTTCGGTGCGGCTGTAACGCAACGCGGCGCGGTGCTGGTCGCTCAAATTCCAGTCAAAGCGCATCAAATAGGTTTCGACTTCGGTTTCGAGCTCGCCCGGATTCAGATCGCCCGGCTCCAGACCCCAGGTGTTGCGCGCGATGTCGATCACTTCCTGGACCTGCGCGGCGGAGATGCCGTTGGTCGCACGGTTGAACGGGCCAACGTCGAGATCCGGACCCGGCGCGGTGATTTCGGTCTTGTCGTAGTTGACGAAGAAGAACAAGCGATCTTCGATCAGCGGGCCGCCAAAGGTGCCGCCATAGGTCTGCTCTTTGTCAAAGCCGTTGAACGCGAAGCCGCGATCATCGGTTTCGCGCACCCAGTCGGCTTCGCGATAGGTGCCGTAGACCGATCCGGAGAAATCGTTGGTACCAGACTTGGTGACGGCATTGATGTTGGCGCCGGTGTAACCGCGCTGAGCGATATCAAAGTTGGCGATATTCAACTGCACCGACTCGATTGCGTCGAGCGAAATTGGCTGACGAATCGTCGGCAGATTATTGGATTCCAGACCGAAGGTATCGTTGGTCGACACCGAGTCGATGGTCACCGAATTGAAACGTGTGTTCTGACCGAGCGCCGAGATTTCGCCGCGCTCCTTGTCAGTCTGCGAGATGCGCGGATCGAGGCGCGCGTAGTCCTGCAGGTCCCGACGAATGGATGGCAACGCGTTGATGGTTTCGCGAGAAATGTCGGTGCTCGCGCCCATTCGCTCAGACGAAAAAATGTTCGATTGCGCCGATGCAACCACTTCCACGGCGGTCATTTCGACAGCCTCGGGCTCGAGATCGACGTTCAGAGCGGCGGTTTCGCCGAGCGCCAGCGTCAGATTCTCAGTGGCCTCGCCCTGGAATCCATCGGCGGTCACCGTGACCTTGAACGGACCGCCAACGCGCAAACCTGAAGAGCCATAACGGCCTTGCGCGTCCGTCACCACCGAACGCCGCGTGCCGGACGGCACGTGCAAGATGTCGACGGTAGCGCCAGCGATCGGACGGCCTTCCGGATCGACCACGCGACCGCTCAAGGCGGATGAGGTGTTTTGCGCGAACGCGATATGCGACGCGCTAAGACCCAGGAACAATCCTAAGACCAACGCTTTGATCTGCGGCTTCTTTTTCATGACGATTGCCTAGCTGAAGATGACGTACGGGTTGACTCGCTCCCGTGACGTCGATGCGCGCAGCGCCCGACCTGCATGCCAGGGAGGAATTAAGGAGAGTTTAACAGCGACAGATGACGGTTTGGTAACAGCGGCCTTTCTTGTCATTCAGCAAGAAGTCCTGAACAACCAATGCTCAAGCGCACACAGCTCACGTACTGAAGAAGGCTTGCAGCCAATCGTTCACAGTCTTTTGTGGCCCAACCCAAGCTGCTGCTGCGCGTTGTCGCCCGCGCATAGTCGCTTTCCGAGCTCAAAAGTTAACGTGGAGCAATGCTGCATCACCACTTCGGCAGCCTCGCATTCGCTATCGATCACGCTGATCTTTCCGCGTGCGCCGACTCGAGGCGGCCGATGAGGCTTCGTACGCAGAATGATGCAAGGGCCGCGATCGCGTGCAGCTTGGCGGTCGGCGAATGATGGCGGCCCGCAACGACTCGCAGGCAGTTGAGAAACTGCCTGCGGGTGCGAACCAGGAATGGTTCGCGCGTGGATCAAGCGTAAGTGCTTGATCCATTAACAGCGAGTCCAGACATGCGCCGGACTCGCGACTTGAGATTGCGCGCCGCGCGCTTGAGCTTCTCGCGATCAGTCCACGAGCTACCTGGTCTGCCCGGGGCGCAACATCGCCGAATCAGATATTCGGGCGAATGGTGGGGGAGTTGTGCCGCAGCCAGCGCTGCAACGACAAAAAAGTCGCCAATAGCACCAGGCCAATCGCTGCATGGCGCAATAGAACTGAATTGCCGGCGCCGGCGTTGTGGGCCAGCAAAAAGTCCCCGATCGGCAGTGCCAGCGCGATCAGCGCCAGCCAGCGGAGCGCGCCGATTTCTTCTCGCCAAAGCAGCAGCGCGGCGAGTGCGCCGAGCAGCAGCGCGCGCAATGCGTAGACCTGCACCCAGGCCAGGTCGACGGTTGCGGGTACGCCGAAGTAGAGTGCGAACGCACCCGGATCAATGAGCCCACGCACGCCGTTTGCCAACTGCGCGAGTGCGATCAGGATGACCAGATAAAAGCCCAGGGTTCGCGTGATCGGTTTCATCGCATGGCTCCGGCGTGGAAATTGCGCAAGGCATCGACCACCGCAGCCGATGCCTCTAATTCGGGAAAGTGACCTGCAGTCGGCAACTCGATTCTTGTGGCGCCGGGCGCAAGTGCCTCGATATCGGCAAAGCGCGTTTGCCGATGCGAGCGATCGGCCAGCCCGGCGATATGCAGGGTGGGCACATTCACCGCTTCTAACAGGCCGCCGTGATCGGACAGAAAATCCTGGAAGGCGCTGGCCAATGCGAAGCTGCCGCCATGATCGAAATTGCTCAGCGTCGCCGCTGCGTAGCGCGCCACCTGTCCCTGGTCGGCCAGCGCCGCGCGATACCAGGCGTGGACCCGTTTGCGCCGCATCGCGGCAAGCGCGAGCTGGCCGAGCACGGGTGTACGCAGCAGGCGCTTGGGATCGCGGCCAGCCAGCCACGATTGCCCACCGGCCCAGGTGGGCGTCTGCGTTAACACCAGATGCGAAAGCAAATCTGGACGCAGTCGCGCGGCGATCAAACCCACGAAACCGGTGACACAGGGCATCAACAAGGTGTGAGGCCCAGGCACGGTGTCTAGAAAACGAACCACTGCGGAAACCGCGCCCGCCATCGATAAGCGAAAGCGCCAGCGCGGCAGCGAACAACCGAATCCCGGCAACTCGAAGACCGTGACCGAATAGCCGCTCTCCAGCGCGGCGATCAATCCGTCGTACAGCTCCAGCGGCACCGGCGGATCGGTCGCCATCACCAGCGAGGGTCCGCTGCCGCGTTGGCGAAAACGAATCACGCAATCGCCCAGGTCGATGAAGTGGATGTCGCCTCGGGTGCCGGCTGCAGGTCCGCGCATCGTGCGCGTCAGGCGCCAGTGCGTGGGCAGCATATCGATCAGTTGCGCAATTCGTCTCATGGCGCAACGATGACCGCGGCGCAGGCCGGCGCCAAGCGAGGCGTGGTCATGCCGGGATGAGCGGCGCTCAACTCAGCACAGTCTGAGACACGCTTCTGCTCGCTTCGCCAATCGTATGTCCGGCACGTTTCCGGTCTCGTCTCCATGGATCTAGCGCGCTCGATCCCGGTGCGAAAGCTTCGCGGTTCGAGCGATCAGGCTGACTTTCAACGCTTGTTCGGGCCTTTCTGCGAGCGCGATGAATTGTTTCTAAGCAGCGGCGCGGCGGATCGCTGCCACCCACCATTCGCACAAGCCCGCCAACACGCGCTGCGAAGGCGCAAAGGGCCGGTGCAACAGATGCATTGACCCCATCGGCAAGCGCTGCTCATCGAGGACGCGCAGGCGCTCGGCGAGAAGCCAAGGCCGAATCGTGGGCGCCAAAGCAATCGTCACGCCCAGCCCGTGCGCGGCTGCGCGCAGCGCCGCGTTGTACGAGGAGAAATGCAGCGTGCGCACGTGTTCCGGGACGCGCCCGCTTCGCTGCCGCCAATGCGACCAAGCACTGCCGCCGTGGAAGGGAAAATCGATCAATGCATCGGTCCGGTCGCGCGCGACCATCAGCGCTTGCACATCGTAAAGCCAGTGCGATTCCAGGCCGGGCTCAACCTTAGCTGAAAAGCGCACGCAGAAATCGATATGGCCATCGCGCGGATCGCTCAAACCCTCGGTGCTTTCGATGTGCACGGTCAGGGCCGGATAGTCGCGCGCGAAAGCGGCAAGCGCCGGGGTCAATACCTCATCGGCAAAAAAGGGATTGGCCGACAGCCGCACCGTGGTCGGCTGTCCAGCGATTCGCAGGCGCGCGCTCGCCGCGCGCAGCTGCTCGAAGGGCGCAGCTATGTCAGTGAGCAATTGCTCGCCGCTCGGCGTCAGGCGCGACTTCCCGGCGCGGCGCTCGAACAAACGCACGCCCAGATATCGCTCCAGATCGGCAATTTGATGACTGATGGCGGAGGGCGTAACGTGTAGCAGTTCCGCCGCAGCCTTAAAACTGCCGTGGCGACCGGCTGCATCGAAGGCGCGTAGCGAATGCAGGGGCAAGATGTCCATCGGGCGGCACCGGATCGTCGATCAACCGCTGGCGCCAGGCAGCGGCGTTTGCGCGGACGATGGCAACGCCGGTGGCGCGCCATAAATCTGCGGCCGATGAATCTCCATAAAGCGCTCGGCAGCTGCCAGCGGGGAAAAACCAAAGCGCGCATAAAGCCGATGCGCATCGCGGGTTGCCAGCATGATGCGCCTCAGGCCTTGCACGTCCGGCAACGCCAACAAGGCCTCGACCATGCGCTCAGAGATACGATGACCGCGATGGTCCGGCAATACAAACACGTCCGCCAGATAGGCGAACGTGGCGCGATCGGTCACTAAACGCGCAAAACCTACCTGAGCGCCGTCAGCGAACGCACCGATGCAAAGAGAATGGGAAATCGCCCGAGCGACCAATTCTTTTGAGATGCCGGGCGACCAATAGGACTGCGTCAAAAACCCATGGACGACGTCGATATCCAGGCGTTCGCGTTCGAAACTCAATTCGTAGTTCAACGATGATCCCGCCGGTGGGCCGCGGATGCGGCCCACCGAGGATAGCGACTAGAACTGCAGACTAAAGACATCGATAAAGCCGGTGTCGCCAGTGGCGTTATCGTTCACGCGCAAACGCCAGGTGCCGTTGGCCACAGATGCCGAGGCGTTGACCTGATAGGTCTGATAGAGATTGTCGGCGCCAGCGCCGGTCCGATTGTGCAGCGTGAACACACTGCCGTTCGGCGCCACCAGATCAACCTTCATATCGCCGACGTAGGTATGCATGATGCGTGCATTCACACGCAGCGTGGTCGGTGCGTTACCGGTGCGGCCGCTCACTGTCAGCGAGCTTTCCACCGTGGCATTGTCGCTCACCGTGACATCTGTGGTGGTCTGGAAAAACCCACCCAGGCGATAGCCGTCTTTGGTGGTAGCGCCGGTGTTGCCCGGATCCAGCCAATTCGACAACCGCGTGGCGTTGCTGCCGCCACCCGTCCAGGACTGCGACAGTCGCCCGTACCAATCGGCGCCGGTATTGCCGCATGCGGCATATCCGCCGTGCAACTGCCCAACGAGGCGGCGATTTTGATCCCACAAACCAGAGCCGGACGAACCACCCTCCGTGGTGCCACCCTCCCAATTGCCCACCCGCCAGTGCGAAGAGCCGGAGCCAGCTGCGCCGAGGTAACTTGCGATCGTCAACGCATTGTTGTCGGTCGAAAAGCGCTTCTCATGTCCCGCCGGGTGATGAATACCGCGTGCGGACGTTGGCGCCGTCGTGCTGCGGCTCCAACCAGAGAAGAACGGGCTGGCGCCGACCGGCACATTGGTGGACAGCTGCAGCAGCGTGAAGTCGCTGGCGGCATTGGTCGCACGCAAGGTTGAGCCGGATTGATTATGACTGGCAATGGTGCGCGACAACGAGGTACCGCTGGACGCGGAGCCTGGCGCGCGGCAATTGGCGCTTTGGTAGTTCCAATAAACCACTACCGTGCTCGCCGCAGTTTGCGTGCTCATGCAATGGTTGGCGGTCAGGAAATACGGCGTTGTGGTGTTGCCCGTATTGGCCATCAGCGTGCCGGTGCATACGAAGCTGCTGCCACCGTTGCTGAAGGTGTATTGGCCCACGGACGCCATCTGATCGTGCCAGCCGTTACCGGCCGAACAGGCCGCATCGACATTGCAGGAACCAGACTTCTGGGTCGGTTCGGCGCTCTCGAACAGGCCGCGATAGCCATGCGTCACCGATGCGAGCGAAAGCGCCGCCGCTTTGCGCTGGCCCTTGGGAACGAAAAGCTGCAGCGAGGCCCGGTCGCCAGCGATGTACGGCGAGGAATAGGCTTCGGCGCTAAGCTGACTGGCATCGATTACGCGGACGTTGTCTTTGCCATCGCCGCTGATCGTCAAACGCGCGCCGGCCGGCAACTTCAGCGTCGAAAAATGAAAGTCGAGCGTGCGCGCACCGGGCGACGAAAGATCGAAGCGCCAATGCCAATCGCCGCTGGCATCGCGCGTCCAATTGCGGACGTTCTTGTCGGTGATCTGGAACTCGGCTGTCGGAATTCCGACACCATATCGATACGGCCCGGTCGATTTCTCATCATCCATTCGCAGCTTGGCCACATCCGGTGCCGGCAGAACCAGCAGTGAACCGGACACAAACGCGTCCTCGTTGGTAGCTGCGTGAGACGAAAAAGCCAACGGTAAAGCGATCGCGACCGCGACCGCGCACAAACGCATGCGCATGCAAGTATCCCCATTTGCAGTGAGTGGACGCCTTCCGCGATCCCCATCGCGTTGCCGATTGGCTGAAGGCTAGGTCGCTTCAAATCTGAAGCGGCGCAAAATGTAACAAGATGCAATTGCCGCGGTCAACTGCGAGCCGAAAAGCCGCAGCATTGCGCGTATGGATTTTCCGAACGAAGAGGAAGAACGATTTGCCGCAGGTACTGGTTACCCTTCGTCGGCGCCCGGCCAATAGCCGGGGGTCGGGCGCAGATCGTGTTGCGGGGTGGTGGCTTCACGATGCGTTGGTCGCAGCCATCGTGGACGGCGGACTGCTACCGGCGGCGATCGCTGCGCCAGCAGACCACGGCGCCGATGCCTGCTCCCTTCTGGCGGAACGTTATGTCAGCTGCGCGATGGGACTGATCCTCGGCGGCGGCGAGGACATCCAATGGCGCCCCGGCATGCAAGCCGTCGGGCGCGACGCCTTCGAACTGGCGTTACTGAAGGCAGCGATTGCCGCATCCATTCCGGTGTTAGGTATTTGTCGCGGCGCCCAGCTCATCCACCTGTACGTTGGCGGCGAGTTGGCGCGCGATCCAAGCGGCGGACACAGCTCGCCCGCGTGTTACCCGCATCATGGGCATGCCGTATCTCTGTGGGCTCACACGACGATGAATCCGTCGGACACAGTTCAATCGCTGTGGGTCAATAGCGCGCACGCTTGGCAACTGCGCGCGCCATCCGGGCGACAGCGTGTACTGGCCAGCGCCGACGACGCGTCCATTGAGGCATTCGAACTCACCGATGCACCGTCGGTGCGCGGCGTCATGTGGCATCCAGAGTTTGCTGACAGCCATTTTGCCCGTTGGCCGCTCGCGATTTTTTTGGGTCGAGCGGGAACCAACTGCTCTGTGTGATGACTCAGTTCGCAGTCGTTCGGGGCGATGGGGACTGAAAGCATGTGGGCCAGTAAATCGGCGGCGCTCGCTTGGTTGTCGGAGCAGGCGATTGCCGGCGTCTCGATCCCGCATTTCTTCGCATTGCCGGTGTCTTGCGCGCTCCGGGACGGGGCGGCGATGGCCGCAAGATTAGGGCCAACGATTGCCGTTCGCAGCGATCGCCTTGGCGAAGGCGATCGCGATGCGGGCCGCTGGCGCAGCGTGCTCGATGTGCCGCGCAATAACGCCCTCGCCGTGCGCCGCGCGATGCAGGAGGTTGTCGACGGCTACAGTAAATTGGAAAGCAGCGACAAGATCCTGCTGCAGCGGCAAGTAACCGGCGCCACCGTAGCCGGGGTGGCGCGTTCGCATGCATTGCCGGATGCCGCGTATGTGTCCATCAGCCTGATCGGCGGCAGCGACAATCGTGCCGTGACCTCGGCCAGCGCATCAGTCTTCAGTGCGATGCAAGCGCACACCGCGCCGGTCGGCAAAGGCCCATTTCTCGGAGCGCGGCGAGCCGTCCAGCGTGTCATCCTGGAACTTTGCATGCGCAGCGACCGTGTTCTCGACATGGAGTGGTTTTGGAAAAACGGCCGCTTGCTGGTGGTGCAGTTACGCGCTGGCGCATTGCGTCCCAAAATGCGACCGGCGCCCGCATTGCGTATCCGCGAGTTTGCGGATCGCCCGGATCAAGTTCTTGCGCAAATGTCGGATTGGAACCCGGCCGAATTGCTGGGCGAGCATCCGCGCCCGATGGCACTTTCGCTGTTTCGATACCTGATAAGTGACCGGACTTGGCGTGAGGCGAGAGCAACGCTCGGTTACGCGCCAGCGTCCGGATCATTGCTTGCCGAGGTCGGCGGCCGACCTTACGTGCGTGTTGCGTCGAGTTTCGCATCGCTCTTGCCAGCGACGCTAACCAAGGCGATGCGCGAGCGCATCGTCAGGCGGCAACTGCAGCAGTTAGCGCGCGTGCCGACGCTGCACGATCAGATCGAGTTCGCGTGTGCACTGTCCTGCATCGAGTTCGGTCTCGAAACAGAGCCGCGTTTTCTCGCGCTCGCGGCCAAGGATCGGTCGGCGCTAAGCGCGGCATTGCGCCACCAGGCTCCCCAGCTATTCGATGCAACGGCGCTGGATACTGCCGTGGCGCGCGCAAAGATCGCTCTGCAATCGGCCCGGCAGTGGCCGAGTACCCTGCCCGCCTGGCGCCGACGCCTGGCCCAGCTGCGGCGCGAGCTGGCATTACCGTTCGCGCAATCGGCGCGCCGCAGCTTCGCCTACGAGGCCTTGCTTCGCTCTGCAGTGCGCTCGGGGAAGTTGTGCGCCGACACGCTTGGGGCTTGGCGAGCAGCTGCCTCGCCGCTCGCTCAAACGCTGTTCGGCGACTCGGGCCACGCCTGGCGCGAGCGCTTGCGCGCCTCTACCTTCGAAATTACCTGCGTCCCGCAGGCCCAAAGTGTCGCATTAAACGTAGCTCCCGCGGCGCCCTTGAACTCGGCAGAGTTCGACACCGGCCTGCCGTGGTCGGCTGAGGAGCTGGCATCTGGCTTTCGCCGCGCCCACGCGGCGCGCGATTGGGGCAAGCTTGCGCTCGCAGTGGCGTTATCCGACGCGCTGGAGGCACTCGTGTCCTGGGGCGCTGACCATCATCTGACGCGCGAGGACTTGTCGTGGTTGACCTTGAACGATCTCGGTCATGCGCAGCAACACCGTCGAGTCGGCTTGCGGCGCGACCGCCATGCGCAGCAGTCCTGGCTGCGGTTGCCGTTGGTGATCACGCGATACACGCAGCTGAACAGTTTTGTCCAGGCGCCTGGTGCGCCAGCATTCCTCGGCCGCGGTCGCATTCGCGCAGCAACGCAGCATGTCGACGAGCGCACGCACAGTGGCGAAGTCGTGTCCGGCCGCATTCTGCTGATGACACGCTGTGAGCCGGGTCTGGACTGGGTGTTCGCAACACGACCCTCGGCCATTGTCACCGCATTCGGCGGGCCGAACGCGCATGTCGCGTTGCGTGCGCATGAGCTGGCCGTGCCGGCACTGCTGGGTGTGGGTCCGGAGCAACTCGAACGATTGCGCGCTCACCACCACCTCGATATCGACTTCGACGAACGACGGTGGTCGGGATGGTGACCTGGGATTACGGCGCGCTCGCCCGCTACTACGATTTGCGCGCCGACTATGAGCACGGAGCCATCGCCGAGGCGCTCGACTTTGCGCACTTGCCGCCGGGCGCGGTTGCCGTCGACATCGGCGCCGGAACCGGCAAGTTAACGCGCCATTTGCTCGCCTTGGGTTACCGGACGTTCGCCATCGAACCCTGCGCCGAAATGCGGGCCATCGGCGCGAGTGTCGCCAGCGCACGATGGTTAGCAAGCGACGGTTGCTCGACCGGTTTGCCGGACGCCAGTGCGCAATTGGTGAGTTACGGTTCGTCGTTCAACGTGCTGCCCAGTGCGGCCGCGGTCGCCGAGGCGGTGCGCCTGCTCGGAGCCGGCCATGTGTTGATCGTCTACAACCACCGCGACCTTAGCGATCCGCTGCAGATGCGCATCGAGGCGCTGGTCCGCCAGCACGCGCCGAGTTTCGATGCGGGCGCGCGCCGCGCGTCGCCGCTGGCGCCATGGGGGCCGGTCATGCGCGCCCACCGCTATGCGGTTCGGCGGTTGGTGACGACGCAATCGACAGCAGATTTTGTGGCTGGATTTCGCGCCCATGCCACTCTGATTCGCCAGTTGCCGCGCTTCGAGGACTTCCTGGCCGACCTGCGCACCCTGCTCGATAGGGAAACGGATGGCATGGTTACCGTGCCGTTCCACACTCGCACCTGGTGCCTGCAGGTGGCCCGATGACGCTGGCGGTGATACTCGCTGCGGGCCGTGGCGCGCGTAGCGGCAGCGACGGCCCGAAGTCGCTGCAAATGCTGGCCGAAAAAACCTGGCAGCGCTGGCAGCTCGATGCACTCGCGGCTGCCGGCGTCGGTCAGTCGCTGCTGGTCACTGGATACTCCGCCGACACCTTCGCCTCCTTGCCGAACCAAAGGCATGTTTATCACGCGAATTGGGCCACCACGGGTCCGATCTCGAGTTTGTGGTCTGCGCTGAATGAGATACCGGACCAGCCACTGCTAATTGCCTACGCCGACTGCCTTTGGCATCCCGATTGGATCGCGCGGCTAATTGCCTGCGAGGCGGATATTGCGCTCAGCGTCGATCTCGACTGGAACGCCCTCTGGTCGCGCCGCTTCGCCGATCCATTGAGCGATGCCGAGACCCTGATCATGCGCGGCAACGGGGTGCATCGATGGTTGCATTCGATTGGCGCAAAACCACTCAACACGCACGAAATCGAAGGCCAGTTCATGGGCCTGTGGCGAGTATCTGCGCAAGGCTGCTCGACGCTGCGCAACTTCTTGCGTCATCTCATCGGCGACGACTTGGCGCAGCTCGACAGCACCGCTCTTTTCCAACGCTGGCTCGAGTTTGCGCCGATCGCCTGCGTTGTTGGTGCCGGCGCCTGGTTGGAACTGGATCATCGCTCCGATCTCGACGCCTATGAGCACGCGATGACGACCGAGGATTTTTCGCATGACCCAAGACGCCCTCCCCGATGGCCGGACTGATCTGGATCACCGGCGGTGCCGGTTGCGGCAAGACCACGCTGGCATCGGAACTCAAAAGCCGCCTGCCGCATGCGATCGTGCTTGACGGCGAACATTGGCGGGCAGCGCTGGGCGAGCTGGGCACCGGATACGCCGCCGATGATCGACTTCGCATCGGCGGCGCGCTGGCGCGTCTGGCCTTGTTGCTCACCGAGCAAAATGCCACGGTGATCGTTGCGACGATCTCGCGTCACGCTCACATTGGCACACTGCTGGCGCGACGCGCGTTCGTTGTGCGCGTCACCGCCGATGCTGTCGTCGTCCGGGAGCGGCGACCGACACTGGACAGCGAGTTGCTCGCGGCGATGAACGCCGATCCGTGGCCGTTCCCCGTGGACCTCACATTGCGCAGCGACGAGCGATCGCCGTCGCAACTGGCAGAGCACGTGCTCAAAGCATGGCGTTGAACTGGTGCGATCAAGCGACGCCACGCATGCCCGGATTCTCCGAGTACACCATCGACGTGCCGTCGGCCGAGCTACCTTGCGGCGCCGGCTGGCTGGCGAGCGTACTGCTCGAATTGGGTGTCTCCGTATGGCATCCATGGGGCGCCGACTTCAGCGCTGAATGGATGCATCTGGGCCAGAATCGGTTTCGATATCTGCGCCCAGACGAAGGCTGGCGACGTGTCGTTCCGGCGCTGGTTCACAACCGCGAGTTTGCTTTCGCAGAGCGACCGGTGCCGCGTTTTGGCCATCATTGGCCGATGCAGCATCGGCCATTGCCGGCGATTCTGATCGTGCGCGATCCACGCGATGCGCTCTACTCGGCATGGCGTCGCGAGCGCGCGTTGACGACGCTGGAGGAGGACGTCCCCTTCGAGCGCTTCGTGCATCTGCCGTTTCGCCACTGGTCGCTGAGCTGGTCAGCGATGCTCGCATTGCACACCGCAAGCTGGCTGAGGCACATCGCCGAGCACGGCGGGAGCGTACTGCGCTTCGAGGACTTCAAGCGCGACGCGCTGCGCGTTGCGCGACGCTCGTTGACGTCGCTCGGCGTTGCGCGCACGACGGCCGAGCTGATGGCCGCCGTCGACGCATCCGATCATCGCGTTCTTGCGCGCGCCGAATCGATGCTGCTGGCTCGCGGTGTGGTGCGCAGCGCGATTGCCCAACACGGTATCGCCGGAGAATGGCGCAACCATTTCACGCCGACGATGCATATGACGCTGCCTGCGGCCCTCTGGCGCGTCTTTCGCCATGTCGGATACACGCCGGAACTTCCGAGCGCGGCCCCGGACCCGGCGTTCGCATCGATCAGTACCGATCTTGGTGGCGCGGCTGGCGAATTTGCGTTGTCCGCTATTCGACATATCGACAACCTGGCAGGTCATTTCCAGCACTAGCGATCTCTCGCTATCCTCGGGGGCTTTCTTTGTTCAAGGAGTGGAGCCATGGCACTGCGCGTGGGTATCAACGGCTACGGCCGTATTGGGCGCAATATTCTTCGCGCTTTGTATGAGTCGGGCCGCACCAGCGAAATCGAAATCGTCGCGATTAACGATCTTGGCGATGCGGCGACCAACGCTCATCTGACGCAGTACGACACGGCGCACGGCCGCTTCGCTATGCCGGTCGGCGTCGATGGCGATTCGCTGACCGTCGGCAGCGACCGCATTCGCGTACTTGCCGAGCGCGATCCGGCCAAGCTGCCGTGGGGCGAATTGGGCGTGGAGATGGTCTTCGAATGCACCGGCCTGTTCACCAGCAAAGCCAAGGCCAGCGCGCACCTCACCGGTGGCGCCAAACGTGTTCTGATCAGCGCGCCAGGCGGCAACGATGTCGACGCCACCGTCGTGTATGGCGTCAATCACGACGTGCTGTCGAGTGCGCACACCGTGGTCTCGAATGCCTCGTGCACCACCAACTGTCTGGCGCCGCTCGCCAAAGTGCTGCACGATGCGATTGGCATCCAGCAAGGTGTGATGACCACGATTCACGCTTACACCAACGATCAAGTGCTGACCGACGTGTACCACTCCGATCTGCGTCGCGCGCGCTCCGCGACCATGTCGCAAATCCCGACCAAAACCGGCGCTGCCGCCGCAGTCGGCCTGGTGCTGCCGGAGTTGAACGGCAAGCTCGACGGCTTTGCGATGCGCGTGCCCACGATCAACGTATCGGTGGTCGATCTGTCGTTCATCGCCGGCCGCGCCACCTCTGCCGATGAAATCACAGCGTTAGTGCAAGCGGCTGCCGATGGCCCGCTCAAGGGCATTCTCGGCGTCAACAAGAAACCCTTGGTGTCGGTCGATTTCAACCACGACCCGCGATCCAGCGTCTACGACGCAACGCTGACCAAAGTCATGGGCGGCACGCTGGTGAAGGTGTGCGCCTGGTACGACAACGAATGGGGTTTCAGCAATCGCATGCTGGATACGGCAAAGGCGTGGGCGGCGGCTGGCTGATCTGCTGACATCCTGCGTGGCGCTGCGAATTCCCCGCGAAAGCTGATCGGGACTCCGTATGGCAAGGTGCAAGCTTGCAGTCGCTGTTCTGCTGCTGGTGCTGCTGGCGTCAAACGCGTGGTGGGCATATCGGCTTGTCGACGCTGGCGTGAGTCGCTCGTACCTTGGCGCTGAATTGGATGACAACCGAATTGCGCTCGCGCAGGTGATTGCAGTGTCGGAAGAGTCCGCTCGCGTGGGAGCCACTCGCGATTCGATGATTGCTGCGGCGGCAAGCGCTGCCGCGGCAGCCGAACCGTTTGAGAAAGACGGCTATCTTTGGATCGACAGAGTTGGCCTCAAATTCGACCAGGAAGGTCGACTGATCGACATCGAGCGGGCTTGGAGCCCGCCGTAGCGAATCGATTGTGGCGCTAAGAGAACGGGCGACGTGTTTGCAGCAGCTGATGCCAACGCGCGGGGTCGAAACCTTCGACACTGCGTGTTCCGATCAGGATCAGAGGCACCGTTTTCGCGCCCAACGAACGGCTTTCTGCGCGCGCCGCCTCGGATGCGGCGATGTCGAGTTCAGCGAAGGCGATGTTGTTGTCTTGCAGCCATGTCCGGGCGCGCTTGCAAGCATCGCATCCCGGCAAACTGTAGAGCACGACATCGGCCTGCTCGCGCTGCTGGATGTGTGCATAGTCGCCTGTCCGCTCTGCAAGCGTCGGCGCCGAGGGCTGAGTCAGATAGCGGACGCCGAACCCGGAAGCCAAGCCCAGGGCGCAGCAAGCGATCAAGATTGAGAGCGTCTTCATCATGAGAACTGTTCCAGTGCGAATGCGTTGAACGCGCCAAGCCCATTGTTCCGGGCTTGGCAACTGCCTACCCAAGAATCAGGGGATATCGCAATTGGGATAGCTGGCAGCACAAACGCTGGTACAAAGGCGCCAATTGGCCTGGCAAGCCGGACCGCCGTTGGCAACGCAGGCCGCCCGATTGGCATCGCAGGTGGCGTGGCAGCCCCAGCAACCGGTCAAGGCTGTGGCGCCCATGGAAAACGTGGCGCCAAAGAGCAGCGCGCCAAGAGCGGCCAGCTTGATGTTGAATCGCTTGGTCATAGTGATCTCCCGATTTTTTTAGCGAAAGGGGACGAGAGCGTGACGCTCTCGGGGCGACACCAGGTCACCCTCTTATCCAACGCGCAAATCGGAGACCTGACCGGCCACCCGAGATTCAGAACGGAATATCGTCTTCAAAATCGTCCGGCGGCGGGGCTTCGCGGCGCGGCTCTGGGCGCGGCGCGCCGCCACTTCGATCCTGACTCGGTGCCGAGCGCGATGGTGCGCTGCGACGCTCGCCACCGCCCATGCTGGCGCCTTCCCCGCCAGGGCTGCCGCCGAGCAATTGCATTTCATTGGCGACGATGTCGTAGGAGGTGCGCTCGATGCCTTCTTTGTCGGTGTACTTGTCGCTGCGGATGCTGCCTTCGATGTACACCTGCTTGCCTTTCTTCAGGTACTCGCCGGCGATCTCGGCCAAGCGGCCGAAGAACTTCACGCGGTGCCATTCCGTGCGGTCCTGTGTTTCGCCAGTCTGCTTGTCTTTCCAACTTTCGCTGGTGGCGACGCTGATTGAGGTGATTGCGCCGCCGTTGGCGGTGTATCGGGTTTCCGGGTCTTTACCGCAGTTTCCCACCAAAATGACCTTGTTGACGCCGCGTGCCATCGCGATCTCCGGTTGATTCGAAAGTGGGCGCAACGATACCAGCAGGAGACGAGGGTCACGGAAGTGGAGTTACGCTGATTCGCTTGTCAGAGTTTTCTGACAAGCAACGGCTGGCATACTGCGGCGCCATGACGCCCGACATCGCAATTCCAACTCCTGCACCGAGCGCGAGTTTTGCCGCCATCCAGCAACTGTGCGCAGCAGACATGGCAGCCGTAGACGCCGTGATTCGCGGCGAGCTGAACTCGGACGTGGTGCTGATCAATCAAATTGGTGAGCACATCGTGCGGGCGGGCGGCAAACGACTACGCCCGCTTCTCGTCGTACTCAGCGCCCGTGCCTGCGGCGCCGGCAATATCGATGTCGCCACGCGTCTGGCAGCGGTGGTCGAATTCATCCACACCGCCACGCTTTTGCACGATGATGTCGTCGATGAATCGAATCTTCGGCGTGGCCGGCAAACGGCGAATGCGCTCTGGGGCAATGCGGCGAGCGTGCTGGTCGGCGATTTCCTGTATTCGCGCGCCTTTCAGATGATGGTCGGCGTCGATCGCATGGCAGTCATGAAGTTGCTCGCCGATACCACCAACGCTATTGCCGCAGGCGAAGTGCTGCAGCTGCTGCACATGGGCGATCCGGATCTCACCGAAGCCAAGTATCTCGACGTCATCCGCCGCAAAACTGCGATTTTGTTCGCCGCCGCGTGCCAGCTGGGCGCCATGAGCGCAGGCGCAGATGAAGGCGCACAGCGCGCAATGTACAACTACGGCATGGCGCTCGGCATCGCCTTCCAAATCGCCGACGATGTGCTCGACTACGTTGGCGATGTCGGCCATATCGGCAAGAACGTCGGCGACGATCTGGCAGAGGGCAAGACCACGCTGCCATTGATTCTGGCGCAATTGCGCGGCTCCGCATCCGAAGTCGAGGCGATCAGAGACGCCTTGCGCAACGCGGATCGATCCGCGCTCCCGGCCGTATTGGCTGTCATCCGCTCGACCGACGCACTCGATGCCAGCCTGGCGCGCGCAACGGATTACGCTCACCAGGCGACCGCTTCATTGCCGGAACTCGCACCGTCCGCCAGCTACGAGGCGCTCCAGCAGTTGGCGCGCTACGCGGTGCAGCGCGTCAGCTGAGGCACTATTCGGCTTTATATTTGTCGTGACAGGCCTTGCACGATTCGCCGACCTTCGCAAACTGCGCCTTGATGGCAGCCTCATCGCCGCCCTTGGCGGTGGTCGCCAGAGCCGCGGATGCTTGTTCGAAGGATTTCATCTTGGCGGTGAAATCGGCGAAGCTTGCCCAGATCTCTGCCTTAGCTTCGGTCTCGGCGCCCGCATTTGAGCCCGACGGGAATCCTTCCAGCAACTGCGGCGCCACTGCGGCCACGCGCTCGGCGCGCTTGGCGAACTCTTTGGCGTCGAATGGGATGCGCCCACGCACCATGCCGTTCATGGGCATCCAGTTCCAGAGAATCACCGAGAACTGCGCCTGACGGTAATGGATAGCGTCTTCAGGTTTCACCTGCGCGACTGCCGCGCTTGACCACATCGAAAAAACGGCCACAACGGCAATCATCACGCGCATACCCGAACTCCGAGGCATCGACAGGGGAAGCAATCAGTCTAGAGGACTGTGAAAGACAAATCGACAACAGCTCGTCCGGTTGCGCCGCGCGTGCCTCGGCAACTGCGTCAGCCGGCGCCCAATCTGAAGCTCAAGGACTTGCGACCGCGCGTCTCGGTGGGTTCGCCGTCGATGGTTTTTGGCTTGAATCGCCAGCGCATCGCGGCGCGCATCGCCTCGCGATCGAAAACGCCCGGCGGCTCGCTGCGCACGATTTGTACATCCGACAGACTGCCGTCGACGCCGATGGTGAACTCTAGTTCGACAACACCTTCGATACGTCGCCGCGCCGCCGCAGGCGGATAGGCAGGCTTGGCGTCGGCCACTTGAACAGGCTCGACGACCACCGGTCCGGTTCGGGTTGTCGGCGGTTCCGGCACGGGTTGGGGCGCGGCTTCGGCTTCGGATTCGGCTTCGGATTCGGCTTCGGCTTCGGACTCTGGCGCGGCGGCCACGGGCGCTGCCGTCGGGCGCGGCAGAACGGGGCGCGGCTCGGCCGGCGCCGCATCTCTGGGAATTGGCTGCGCGTCGACGGGAGTGGCAACTGATTCGGCTGTTTCCGGCACCTGCGGTTGGGTCTCAGTGGTCTGCGACGTCGCGGCGGCTTCGGCAGCACGCGCATCTGCCAAAGCGCGACGGATATCGCTCAAACGTAACTCGCTGACATCCATTTGCTGCAGCAACTTGATCTCACGCTCCGCCTCCTCCCATTCGCCCGCGGCGATGGTCGCGCGAACCTCACTGACCGCCGGAGAAATCAATTCCAGAAGCGCTTGGCGCGCGGCCACCTCAAGCGCCGGCTCATCGGCCGCGCGCAAGTAAAACTCGATCGCATTGTCGCCCGCTGGCGAGATCAAGCGCCGTTCGTTCAACGCATCGCCCGCGCGCTTGAGCCAGTCGGCGCTCTCATTGGCCGCAACCGGCGCCCGCCCAGCCATCGGTACGTCCGGCGCGCTGCGCTCATCCGGTGACGGCCGCGTTTGCCAGAAAATCACCGCACCGGCCACCAGAATCAGCGCAACCACAATCGCGGGTACCAATACCGCCCCCAGTCGCTGCAGCGCAGTGAGATCGTCGGCGTTCTGGCGATCAGAAGACAACATGGTCGCTTCTTTTTTGATCTTCGGCCCTACAGCGTGCTGCATGCGTGTTGCGATGCGATTGCAGCCGTGTCACGGATTGAATGTATCGCTCGACGTCGGCGCGTGTAGACTCCGGCGCGTTTCAGTTGCGCGAAGCGCAAGTCGGCGCATGCGCACACAGCGATGAACGACCGCGAGCTATGCTCGCGGGCCGGGAGCCAACTTGTAGACTCCAGCAACGCGCT
>ERZ1066125.109-NODE-109-length-64738-cov-28.238270_pt1 | contig 64738 bp, 53 predicted proteins | sample MGYA00382772_ERZ1066125 | MGnify/ENA primary metagenome ERZ1066125 (study PRJEB33369, sample SAMEA5778355) | biofilm metagenome | biome: Industrial cooling water; feature: Water cooling tower basin; material: Biofilm | place: United Arab Emirates | collected... | reverse complement strand
ACCCCCAGGGTGCAGGAATGGATTCACCTTGTAAAGGAACTTAGTTTTCCATGTAGTAAGTGACCTATTGAGAAGTGGTAGGCCTCAGCCTGTTTACATGCAGGATTTACCACCATCCCAGTATCTTCCACCAAACCATTCCCACGACGGTCCAAATCAGGATGTTCGGCGCAGTGGCGATCAGTCCGATCTGCCACCACTTTTGCTGAGAAACGTATCCGGCCCCGAAAAAAATCGGTCCCGGAGTCGTGCCGTAATGCGTCAGCCCCGCGGACAAATTGGAAAAATAAGCCAGCACGACGACAGATAGAATCGGCGGAGCGCCAGCGGCTATGACTACGATCAGGAACGGCAGGTACATGGCCAGGGCATGAGCCGTGATGCTGGCAAACGCGTAATGCGCGTAAAAATAAACCAGCGCCAGCACAGCCAATGCCGCCCACCATTTCCACCCGCCGGTCATTTGCGCGGCAAATTCGGCGAATTTTTTGGTGATCCCGGTTTCGCCCAGAGCTTCGGCCATTCGGACCATGCCGCCGTACCAGATGAACACATCCCAGGCGGCGGTTTCGTTCATGAGGTCTTTCCAGTCCAACACGCTGAATACCAGCAAGATGCAGATGCCGATCAAGGCGACCACAGAATAATCAATTGAATGCCAACGCCCGGTCGTCGCCCACAACACACCGACCAGCGCGAAGACAGCGAGCATCATTTTTTCGTGAAACGTCGTCGTTCCCATTTTGCCAAGTTCACGAATGGCGAAATCTCTGGCGTTCGGAGTATGCGTGATTTGTGGTGGGAAAATTCGATATAACAGCAATCCGGTAACGATAATGGCAACGACGCCCGGAACGATTCCACCCAGCATCCACGTGGTGTAATTCAAATCAAATCCGGTTTGCTGTTTGGCCAGCCGTTGAATGACCAGATTTCCAGCCTGACCGGTCAGGAACGTTGCACAAATGATGACTTCGCATTGATAGACAAAGGTCATCAGGAATGCGCCGAGTTTGTTTGCGGTTTCACCGGGGCGCGAATCGTATTCTTCGGCAAGGCTTTTGGTAATTGGAAAGGTAATGCCTCCGCAGCGAGCGCCGTTGGACGGAATGACTGTCGCCAACAGGAAATCCGTCCCTACCAGAGCATAACCAAGCCCGATTGAGCGTTTGCCGAATTTGCGAATGAACAAAAGTGCAATGCGTTTTCCCAAGCCGGTTTTGATCATTCCGCGTGAAATAAAAAATGCCGCCAACACCAGCCAGACAACCGGATCGGCATATCCGGCCAACACCGATTTCAGCCGCAAGGTTTCCAATGCCTTCGGATCGGTTGCCGTTTTGGCCAGCGCTTCGCTGACCGGCATGGATTTGGTCAGCATCAGCGCGGCAATGCCCAGCAACACCATCGCTCCGCCGGGAACCGGGCGCACAATCGAACCGACAATTGTTGCGGCAAAAATTGCCAGCAACCGCCACGATTGCGGCGTAATGCCTTCAGGCGTGGGAGCCAGGTAAATCGCCACGCCTGCCAAAATCGTGATTGCCCAACGAAGCGCCAGGCTGCGTAATTCGGCCTGACGATTGATAGCGGAGTTTGTCTCCATTTGTGATATTCGCCTTGTTGATGGAAGAAGTTGAAAACGGCGCGGATACTAGCATCGCCACTGCGACGGCTCAAGATTTGGTCTGGAAAAGTAAGCTGATCGTCGGATTCAATGAAGGTGATTTAACGGAACTTTTTGCCAACCGAGCGGCCCTTGCTGGCGTCAAAAGCGGCGCTGATCGTCTATAATTTGACTGCCACGACAGTTGAACACATAAGCAGGCACAAAGGGGGAAGAGATGATGAAACAATTGTTCCGCAAAGCTACGGCGCTCGCTCTGACCGCGATGCTCGTGGCAACGCCGGTATTGGCGCAAGACAAACCAAAACTGAAACCGCTGGAAGAAAAAAACGATCCCAGGTTGATCGGCAAACGCGACATTAACAAGGGAAGCATTTCGTTTTATTCGCTGGACCGCGAAGTCGCGCTTGGCCGCCAGATGGCCAGCGAAATTGATCGCAGCACTCCGCTGATTACAGACCCGATCATCAACGAATACATCAATCGGATTGCACAGAACATCGTGCTGAACTCCGACGCCAAGATTCCGTTTACAGTCAAGGTCATTGACGCTCAGGAAGTGAACGCTTTCGCCTTGCCGGGCGGATTCTTGTACGTCAATCGCGGCTTGCTGGAAGCCGCCGAAAACGAAGCCGAAGTGGCAGGCGTCATGGCTCATGAAATCGCCCACGTCACGGCGCGACATGGCATCGAACAGGCGTCGAAGGGGCAGTTGCTGCAATTCGGTTCGATCCCGCTGATTTTCCTGGGTGGATTGGGCGGTTACGTCATTCAACAAGTCGCCGGAATCGCCTTGCCGCTGACGTTTCTGAAGTTTTCGCGCGGCGCGGAAAAAGAGGCCGACCGATTGGGCGCTCAATATATGTGGGCTTCGGGATATGACCCGAATGCGCTGATTACGTTTTTTGAAAAGCTGCAAGCGCAGGAAAAACGCAAACCCGGCACGCTGGAAAAAGTTTTCAGCACACACCCGATGACCGGCGACCGGATCACCGAAGTTCGCCAATTGATCGAACGATTCCCGGATCGCGGCGTATATCAGCTCAGCACATCGGAGTTCAAGGAAGTGAAATCGCGTTTGATGGCCTCTCGACCGAAGCCTGTCAATTCGCGCGATGATGGTCGCCCGACGCTCAAACGTCGTCCGCAAACCGACAATGGAGATGATCGGATGGACGATGCCAGCGATAACGATGCGCCCAATCGTCCGGTGCTGAAACGGCGCGATTCGTCTTCCGACGATTCAACGGCGACTTCTTCCACCACGCAAACTTCCGACGATTCAGATCGGCCAGTTTTGAAACGGCGCGAAGGTTCTTCTGAACCCCAGGCTTCCGGCAGCGAAGCTTCTTCGTCATCTTCTTCCGGCGAAGGTCGCCCGGTGCTGAAACGTCGCGAAGGTTCGGACACTGCTGAGACGGCTCCGGCAGCGAAACAGGAATCGGCGACTTCGTCGGCTGGGACTAACGCTGAACCATCGGATCGTCCAAAACTGAAAAAGAACAATGAACTCAACGAATCAACCGGAGAAAATAAATCCGGTCAGACTTCGAGCAGTTCCTCCAGCTCATCTGGCAGTTCGCAAACCAAACCGCCAGCCAAGCCCTAAAATTTGGCTGAACACAAAAACGAATGCGGCTGATTTCTTAACGAAGATCAGCCGCATTCGTTTTTGTGTTGCTGTTTGGAGAGTTACGCGTCCGCTTTCAGCCAAGCCAACCGAGCCGCGCCAATCACCGCCGCGTTTTCGCCAACCGAAGCCGCGACGATGCGGCATTGCCGCGCAGCTTCCGGCGCTGCCCAACGCCGGGTTTCTTCACGAACGTCGTCCAAAAACGGTTTCAACATTGCGCCGAATTCGCCGCCAATCACAACGGCTTCCGGGTTCAGAGTCGAAACCAGGTTGGCAACCCCACGTCCGAGCCAGCGACAGGTGTCGCCAACGACTTTAATCGCCAGTTTGTCTCCGCCGCGAGCCGCGCGAAGAATGGTTGCCGTATCAAAATCCGCTCCGCTCTGAATCAACCCGCCGAGCATTGAACCATCGTAACCGGTGTTTTCTTCCACTGCGCGCCGCGTCAGCGAAGCGATGGTCGCTTCCGCTGACAAACATCCATTGGCCTCGTATTCGTGTTTGAGTTCCCGGCCAACGGCCAACCATCCAGCGGCTCCGGCGACTCCGGTTGCTCCGGTCAACACGCGCCCGTCGGCCAAAATTCCGGCTTTGATGTCTGTGCTGATAGACAAAAACACGACATTGGTTTTACCGCGCGCGGCTCCGTTCCAACTTTCCGCCGTTGCCAGCGAAGCCATCTGCGAACAAATAGTGATTGGCGGATGCCCGGACAACACGTGATGAGCGCGCGCACGTTTTTCGGCGGAAGTCGTGCGAATGTCGTGGCCGGATTCGTCCAGGCTTTCTTCCAGCAACTGGCCGAGCGCCACTCGCGTCCAGCCTTTCAGATCATCAATCGAAACTCGCCCCGTGGACGGATCCACCAATCCCGCGACAGAAACGCCGATGGCGGCGATTGGACTCGTTTCGCGCTCTTTTGACGCTGCCAGTTCGGTCAATGTCTGAGCAATCGCGCTGATGGTTGCGCGGGTCGTTCGCTGCGGCGTTGCGAATCGGCGCTCGGCAATCAGCCGCGCCTGATTGTCTACCAGGGCAATGGAAATTTGGGTTGAATTGAGTTCGACACCCAGAACCAGCGGCTTGGGTTCCGGTTTGGCAGTACGAGAAGTGATCGCTTTTAACGGCACGATGGATAAACTCCTTCAAGTCAATTTTTGACCACAGATAAAGCGGTCGCTATTATACAGACCGCCCGCCCAAAGGCGATTTCAATTCCGTACCAACAGGAGAAAAACATCATGCGTTTCGTGCGCTTTATCTCTTTTTTTGCTTTTTTGATTGTGCTGACCGGTTGTCAGCCGTCTTCGCCCGAAGTGGCGACAACCAAACCCAGTCCTACGGTTGAACCTGTGACGACGCCGGCAGTGGCGGCTTCGCCAACTCCGGGCGAGTTGAAAACGACTCCGTCCGGCTTTCAATTTCAAGATTCGCAAATCGGCATCGGGCCGCGTCCGTTGCTGGGGCAAAACGTCAAAGTCGCTTATGTCGGCAAATTCCCGGACGGCCACAAATTCGACGGCGGCGTGGTGGATTTCACCATCGGCGAAACCGGCATCATCAAAGGCTGGAACTGGGGAGTCGGTGGCAATTCCAAAGAAGGCATTGATGCCATGCGAGTCGGCGGCAAACGCAAAATCGTCGTTCCTCCGCAACTTGGATATGGCGACAAACCTTACAGCACAATTCCCGCCAACTCGACCTTGGTGTTTGAACTTGAGTTGCTGAGAATCAATAGCAAAGCTTTTTAGAATTGAGACATCTTTATTTACCGCAGAGACGCAACGGACGCAGAGTTAACCCGGAGAAATCAGAAAAACTCTGCGATCCCTCTGCGGAACTCTGCGCCTCTGCGGTGAAGTACCATCAACAGATGAACATTCTTTCGCTCGAAAATGTCAGCAAGACGTTTGGCATCAAGCCGCTGTTTTCCGCCGTTTCGTTCGGCCTGGACGAAGCCGACAAAATCGGCGTGATTGGCGCAAACGGTTCCGGCAAATCCACGCTGCTCAAAGTCATCGCTGGTGAAGAAGAAGCCGACACTGGTCGAGTGGTCATCGCCAACGGCAAAGTCGTTGCCTGCCTGTCGCAAAACCCACCATTCGATCCTGAGCAAACTGTGCTGGAAGCTGTCTTTGCCGGCAGCAACGAAGCTTTGCATCAAAAGCTGAAGTTGCTGCGGCAATACGAAACGGCTTGCGACCAACTGGCCGAGCAAGGCGGCAGCGACGAAAAGTTATTGAAGCGCGTCAGCGATCTGGCCGAACAACTGGAAATCAGCGGCGCCTGGCAACTCGAAGTCGAGTTGAAAGCAATGTTGAACGAACTAGGCATCACACAACTCAGCGCAAAGATGGCTTCGCTGTCCGGCGGCCAACGAAAACGAGTCGCGCTGGCGCACAGTTTGTTCATCAAACCCGACTTGTTGATTCTGGACGAACCAACCAATCATCTGGATGCCGAAACCGTTGAATGGCTGGAGCGCTGGCTGGCGGATTTTAGCGGCGCGCTGCTGCTGGTCACGCACGACCGATACTTTCTGGATCGCGTCACCAATCGAATCGTCGAAATTGATCGTGGCCGAGTGCAGACCTTCACCGGCAATTACGCGAAGTATTTGGAAAAGCGTCAGGAGCAGGAAGAGCGCCAGGCCGTCGAAGCGCAAAAGCTGAAGCAAATGGCGCGGCGTGAATTGGAATGGTTGCGCAGAGGGCCGAAAGCGCGCACCACAAAAGCCAAAGCGCGCATTGATCGCGCCAACGAATTGATCGCGCAATCCCGCCAAGCCGCCAGCGACATTGCCGAAAAACGTTCGCTCGACATTGCCTTTGAATCCAATCGGCTGGGCAAAAAGATTCTGGGTTTGACGGACATCACCAAACGCTTCGGCGACAAAACGGTGGTCAATCGCTTCAGCTATCAGTTCAAACGCGGCGACAAGATCGGCATCATCGGAGCGAATGGAGCAGGGAAGACCACGTTGTTGGAAATCATTGCCGGACGGTTGCAGCCCGATGCTGGTCAGATCGAAAAAGGCGAAACCGTCGTCATCGGTTATTACGATCAGGAAAACCGCGAATTCGACGAATCGGTTCGCCTGATTGATTACATCAAAGAAGTTGCCGAACGCATTCAAACTGTCGAGGGCGATTGGATCACCGCCAGCCAGATGCTCGACCGATTTCTGTTTCCGCCGGCGATGCAGTACCAGCCGATTGCCACGCTTTCGGGCGGCGAGCGTCGCCGTTTGTATCTGCTGCGAATTTTGATGAGCGCGCCGAACCTGCTCCTGCTGGACGAAATCACGAATGATCTGGACATTCCCACGCTGGTCGCGCTGGAAGAATATCTGGAAAGTTTCGCCGGTTGTCTGGTTGTCGTCAGCCACGACCGATATTTTCTGGACCGCACGATTGAATACATTTTCCGATTTGAAGCCGACGGAAAGGTTCGAGAATATCCCGGCGATTACACTACCTTCCTGGAAATCCGCGAACGCGAACGCGTCGAAGCTTCTCAAGTTAAAGCCGAAGAAAAAGCGCGCGAACAAAAACAGCCCGCCGCTCCATCAACTGTCGAGCCAACTGCCAAGCGCAAACTTTCCTTCAAAGAGAAACGCGAACTGGAAGAACTCGAAGCCCGCATTGCCGAAACCGAAACTCGCAAAGTCGAAGCCGAAGCCAGTCTTGAATCCAACGCCAGCGATCACGTCCTGGTCGCCAGGCTTTACGAGGAACTGCAAACGCTGAATGACCAGCTTGATCGGGATTTGACTCGTTGGGCGGAATTGGCTGAGTTGGGCGGAACCTAAAACCGTCAACCATAAAAAAGCTTGTCATATACTTCGGCCTTTCAAGCGACTAATTGAGCGAAAAACAGATTGAACCGAGCGATGCGATGGACAGTGCGGAATTGCGAGCCAATTTGGAGCAGCATCACAGCGAAAGTTTTGGCTGGGCGATGAGTTGTTGTTTGCACGATCGCTCGGAAGCTGAAGTCGTGTTGCAAGCCGTGTATCTGAAAGTGCTGGAAGGCAAGGCGCGTTTTGACGGGAGAGCCAGTTTCCGAACGTGGTTGTTTGCCGTGATTCGCACGACGGCTGCGGATGAACGCCGACGGCATTGGCTGCGCGGATTTGGGCTGAGCAAATACTTCGAGCGAACGGAATCCGTAAAGTTTTCGGAAACGCCAGACGCAGAAATTTATCGGTCGGAAGTGCAGCAATTGTTTCGTCGCGCATTGGCGGAATTGCCCACACGCCAGCGCGAAGTTCTGCAACTGGTTTTTTATCACGACCTGTCGCTGGCCGAAGCCGCCGACGTGATGGGCGTTTCGCTCGGTTCGGCCCGCACGCATTACGACCGCGCCAAGCAGCGGTTGCGAGTTTTGATGAAAGGAGTGGAAAGCCATGACACAGAACGAAGCCGAAGAGCGGAAAGCCAGAGAGTTGTTTCAACAATTGAAACGCGATGACGCACTGTCCGCTCCTGACTTTTCTCGTGTGATGAATGCCGTGGTGACAAATGGCGAAAGGCCGTCTGCCAGGTGGCGGAATCTTCGTTTGGCCATGATTCCGACGGCGGCGACGGTGTTGTTATTGCTCAGCGGCTGGTTGTGGCTGGTTCAACGCGAAGAGGTGTTGTTGCCACCCGATCCGCCTGAGTTATCCACCAAAGCGTTTTGCAATTGCCCGACGGAACCCGTTATTGCCAGAAATGATGCGCCACCGAAAGTCGTTCGATATAAGCGCACAACGTCGCCCAAACCAATCAATACGCTAGTTTCACAGTGGCGTTCACCGACGGAATTTTTGCTGAAAAAACCGGGCGAACGTTGGATGAAAGAAGTGCCCAAGCTGGGTGTGCCGCGTTTAGACATCAAATCGCTCGACTTCGAGCAGAAAAACGAGATGGAGGAATTATGAGAGGTAAAGCTTTGATCGTTGTTGCGTTGGTGATGCTGGTGGCGCCGTTTACCCGCGCACAGCAACCGGATTTGGCTGAATATCTGTTCGCGCCGGAATTGATCTTGCAGCATCAGCAGGCGATTGGCCTGACCGAGGAGCAAAAGAGCTTTTTCAAAACCGAAGCGCGCAAGACGCAAATGGAACTCACTGATTTGCAGTGGAGACTGGAAGATGCCGTCGAAAAACTGGCCAAGATGCTTAAAGCGGATCGAATTGACGAGCAAGCCACCACGGCGCAATTGGATACGGTGCTGGGGCTTGAAAGTATGGTCAAACGAACGCAATTGGCATTTCTGATTCGCTTCAAAAATAAACTCACGCCGGAACAACAGACCCGACTGCGCGAACTTCGCGGCAAAGCACCGGGCAAATAATCATTCAGCAAGGAGGGAGAGAATTATGAACCACTCAAGGAGTGTGAAGGGAAACGTGTATCTGCTCATCCGGATTGTCACTATGCTTGGCGTGTTGGCGATGTTTCCGATGACAGGGCAAACACGATGGCAAGTTGGCACCGACACAGGCGGTAAGATTGACAGCTTCATTTTGCAACGGATGGATGAAGCAGGAATTGTGGGGCTTGGCGCTGCCATCATCGTGGACAAAAAAGCCGTCTGGATGAAAGGGTATGGATTTGCCGACAACGCCCGTGCTCTGCCGTTCACGCCCGACACTGTCATGAATATCGGTTCAATCAGCAAGACCTTTACCGGCGTGGCGATGATGCGAGCAGTGCAGGAAGGAAAACTATCTCTCGATGAGGACATCAATTCTTATCTGCCGTTCAAGGTGATCAATCCTTATTTCCCGAATGAGAAAATCACACTGAGGCATTTGGCAACGCATACTTCAGGCATCACAGACCGGCAGTCCGTCTATAGAGAAACCTATCATTACGGCGGCGACGCGCCTGAGCCTTTGGGCAAATTCCTGAAGAACTACTTCGTGCCGGGCGGAGCTTCTTACTCAAAAGACAACTTTCTGAACGCCAAGCCGGGAATGCAACGCGAGTATTCGAACATTGCTGCTGGGTTGGCAGGCTACATCGTCGAGGTCGCCGTCGGGAAGACGCTAAATGCCTATACCAGGCAGCATATCTTTACCCCTTTGCAGATGAACAGCACAGGCTGGTTTCTGTCCGAGATTGCGCAGGCAAAGCACTCGAAGCTATACGTGGCGCAAAACGGTTTGACCATTCCGATCCCGCTTTACGGCGGAGTGACTTATCCGGATGGCGGTGTCCGCACTTCTGTGTCTGATCTCTCGAAGTTCTTCATCGCTTTGCTCAACGATGGTGTATACGAGGGAATCCGCATTCTGGAGAAGCGCTGGGCAGAGGAAATGCTCCGTTTTCAGTTCACTGATTCATCCAAGCCGGAAAATGTCAGTCTTCAGGATGTCAATTCCGGGCTATTTTGGGCGACGAAATTTAGCGTCACACGAATCGGACACGGTGGAGCCGACCCGGGAGTGAAGACCGAGATGCTTTCGAACCTCTCAAAGGACGTCGGGGTGATTCTATTCACGAACACGTCACTGTCTGGTCAGGAAGGGCGTCACTTCGTCGCCATCTACCAGGAACTCTGGAAACACGCCGAAGCGTTGAAGGCTGAAAGACGGCGAATGATGCCCCAGTAATGGCTGGGGGGCTGGCGGCTTATTGATATTCAGCCAGTGCCGCGCGAATTTCTTCGGGCAGTTCGACCGAACGACCTTCGGCGTAATTGGCCCAGGCGTTGACGCTGGTGGCGATGGCCGATACTTCCTCGGTTCCGTGAAAGAAAATCCCGTAGACCATCTTGAAGCTGCGCTGGCTGATGCGTTCGACGCGCAAGCCCACGTCGAGTTTCGCGGGGTAAATGACTTGTCGTTTGAAATCGCACGAAGCGTGAACCAGCGAAGGGCCTTCGGCAAGGCCTGCCTGTTTGCCTTTGTAGCCGATCTTCCGCAGCAATTCGACACGAGCGGATTCGCAATAGACGAAATAGATCGTATTGTTGACGTGGCCTTGCGCATCCATATCGCCCCAGCGGACTTCTATGGTTTTCCAGTATTTGAATTGATCGCGTGTAATAGGTGAGTTTGTCATTGTGTTGGGACGGACCCAGAAGCGGTAGCAACTGGTTTGATTTGAAATGTGCGCGCTCTTAGGCGCACGGTCGCTACCGCTCCCGGTTCTGTATCGCCAATTCTCCCTCGTGCGTTTCGCGCAGCTTGAATTTTTGAATCTTGCCGGAAGCCGTCATCGGAAAGTCGGTGACGAAGCGCCAGTAGCGCGGAATCTTGAAGCGCGCGAGTTGGCCTTGACAGAAGGCTTTCAATTCTTCTTCGGTTGCGGCTTCGCCTGCTTTCAGCTTCACAGCCGCGCCGACTTCTTCGCCGAAAAATTCGCTTTTGATCGCGTACACATACACATCCGAAACTGCTGGATGCTGGCGCAGATGATCTTCGATTTCCTTGGGCGAGATGTTTTCTCCGCCGCGAATGATGAGATCTTTAATGCGGCCCGTGATGCGGACATATCCTTCTTCATCCATCGTTGCCTGATCGCCGGTTCGCAGCCATCCGTCGGCGTCAATCGCTTTGGCCGTCGCTTCGGGATTGTTGTAATAACCGAGCATGACGTTGTAGCCGCGTACGCACAATTCGCCGTGCTGATTTGTTTCAAGCGTCGCGCCGGAAGCCGGATCAATGATCTTCACTTCCATTTCAGGCAAAACTTCGCCGACGGTTTGCGTGCGATGTTCCAGCGTGTCGTCGCGGCGAGTTTGCGTGATGCCGGGTGACGCTTCGGTCAGACCGTAAATGATCGTGATTTCGCGCAAGTTCATTTCGGCAATGGCGCGTTTCATCAAAGCTTCGGGACAGAGCGCGCCAGCCATTACACCAGTCCTGAGGCTCGACAAATTGAAACGCGAAAATTCCGCGTCTTCCATTTCCGCCAGGAACATTGTCGGCACGCCGTACAGCGAAGTGCAGCGTTCGGCTTCGACAGTTTCCAGAACTTTGCGAGCTTCAAAAAATTCAATCGGACACAGACAAGCTCCGTGAGTGTATGCGCCCAACACGCCGATAACGCAGCCGAAGCAGTGAAACAGCGGCACACACAAACACAGCCGATCTAGGGGGGAATAGCCCAAACCCTGCGCCATCCAGTAAGCATTGTTGACGATGTTGCGGCTGCTGAGCATGACGCCTTTCGGAAAGCCAGTTGTGCCGGACGTGTATTGCATATTGATGACATCGTCTAAACCAACCTGACTTTCTCGCGCATCGAGTTCGGCTTCGGTAACTTCGGCGGCTCGGTCTCGCAAGGCGTCGTAAGGCATCAAGTCATCAGGACAGGTTTCATCGCCACGAGGAATGAAGAAGGCTCGCTTCAGGTTTGGCAGCTTGTCACCGCCGATTGCGCCGATTTCGCGCAACACGTTGACGTAATTCACGTCCTTGAATCCGCTGATGGTGATGACCGTGGCTGCTTCGCTTTGGCGCAACAGGTAATCCATTTCGTGAGCGCGCAAACTGGTATTGACCGTCACCAGAATGGCTCCGATCTTGGCCAGCGCGAATTGCAGCACCACCCATTCGGGAACGTTCGTCGCCCACAACGCCACGCGCTCGCCGCGTTGAACTCCGCAAGCCATCAAACCACGTGCGATCAATCGGGCTTCGGCTTCAAGTTCGGCAAAGGTCAGGCGCAGGTTACGGTCGGCATAAACCAGCGCTTCGTTGTCTGGAAGAGTTTCGGATAGTCGGGAGAGTAGCGCCCCAACTGTGACATCGCGGTAAGGAGGAAGCGGGGAATTCATCTTGAACCTTTTGAATGAGAAAAAGGACAAAGCCAGCAGAACTAACTTTGCCCTTTTGTTTTTGGAAAGGAAGCTTCGCGGCTTCTTTTGATTGCAAGCGAGGGCGCTTGCGTTCTCAGAGCTAGCGAATCTCAGACATCGCCGCGATGTAACAGCCGCGCGCGGTGGCGGTCATTGGGTCGCTGGCCATACGCACGTCGGAAATCTGGAAGGGGAAGCCACCGGATTTGACCGCTGCTTCGAACTTTTGCAGGAAGCCACGCGGACGCGCGGTACCGCCAGAAAGCACGATGGGCATCGGGCGATCCAGTTTGGGCAACTGTCGCGAGTTTTCAAATTCATCGCGCAGCTTGCTGACCAGGGAATTGATGACTTCTTCGTAGTAAATGTGCAGCGCGCTGGTGACTTTGTCTTTCGGCTGACGTGAAAGATCCAGCGATTCTTCCTTGATGAGGCGAACGCGCGTGACGGTTTCGTCCACGACTGACGCGACACTGGAATCAATGTAATCGCCCGCAATCGGAATGCTGAACGTCAACATCGGAACGGACAAAAAGGCGACACAGACGTTGCACATGCCGCCGCCGCAACTGATGCCAATGCCCGTGAAGTTTTCATTCTGCAATTCGGCAAAGACGACGGCCAGGCCTTCGTTGATGGCTTTGGCTTCGTAGCCCAGCGATTGCAGGAAGTTTTTCAAAATCGCTTCGTGATAAACCAGATTGGTGTCAGCGCCTTCGCCTTTGCCGGGCACGCTGAAGCAAAGCAATTCATTTTTCTTGGCACGTGGCACGATGGATTCGATGATCGCCTGAATGATTTGCTGTCCCATAGGCTCCTGCGGGTTCAGCACACCGTGTTGCATCGGACGACGCGGGACAGCGTTGAAAAAGCTGGCAAATCGTTCTGAATCGGCGCCGAACACATACAATTCTTTGCCGTTGCGATGATAGACCATCTTGTTTTGCTGCAAGATGGCTTCGGTCATTTTGGAATAGGGGACTCCGACAAATGCGTTGAGTTGCGTTTGCGCCTTGTGGCCGCTTGCGCCGCCAGCCATGACGATGCGACTGGTGCCGACATCCAATCCCAATGCTGTGACATCCCCTTCAGCAGGTTCACCCGTATGGTCTTTTTTCTCTTCAGCCATTTTTCCTCCGAACTAAGTTTTTATGTGATTTGTTGCCAGAAACGGCCATTGACGGCCTTTTGAAATCAGTAACCACAAACAAATCTCGAACCACGCGAGCCATCAAGGGGGGCAACTGGTGGTTCAAGTCAATTCGTGGCCATTAAAGATGATTGGCAAGCGGATGAGAGCCTGCCAGATAGGTTTTCAATTGTGGTTGCCGGTTTCGGCAGAATCCGTCGAACCGGACGATTGTGATGCGAGAACTGTTTTTCCGTTTGCATCCAGTCGTAATTTGCGGGCTTTTTCCAGTTGAGCCAGATACCGATCTCGCAGTTTTCGTCGGAATACATCTTCATTGGCCTTCGACCTGGACAGCTTTTCGCTGAATTCGGTCTCGGCGGTGATGGCACCCGGCCAGAGCGTACGTTCCAGCTTTTCGAGAATTTCTTCGTCGTAGGTGAATCCGTAATCGGTCATGTTGGGCGGCGGAACCTGGTATTTATCCGACAGACCCATGGCTTCAAACGGGAAATTGCGAACCCAGTCGTGGTGATAAGCGATCAGCATCTTATCCGGGTTGACGGAAACCAGCCCGTGCGTTGTGCAATTCACGTCGTCAATGTTGTATTTGCTGCGAAGCACGTTGGTCAGAGAGCGTCCGGCGACGATTTGCGCTTCGGTCAATGTTTCGTGAAGCGTTCCGCCTTTGACGGTTGATTCAAAACAGACTCCCAGAAAGCTTTCGTTCAGTCCGGCGTAATTGTATTTGCCGTCCGCCCAGATCGAATGTCCTGCGTGGTGCGCCGCGTGGTCGTCTCGCACGACACGGTAAATCTCTCCGTAACGATCAATCAGGTAATTGTAGGCTTTGATTTCCTGTATGTAGTTGAGCAGTCCTTTGGAACGTTTCTGAATCGCTTCGTTGTTGCCTGGTATGAACTGTACGATGTCGCTTTCGGAAGTGTGGTAAACGATACCGACGATGTCGTGGCGCAACTCCGTCCCTTCGGTCTCGGAGCCACGTGGTATCAGGTAATAAGCGCGTGGGTGATTGTCGGTTTGGTAGGCGGTCAAAATCCGGCAGCCATTGCTGTAGCGTTCAAATTCGCTGGTGCGTTCGACCAACCAGACATTTTCGGCCTGAAAGTCTGGCAGGTATTTGACCGTGGCGGCGGTCAAATCAGCAGGCGTTTGCCCGGCCTGGGCGACGATGATCGGCGTCTTTCCGCTTTTGTATTTTGTCGCCAGATATGAATTCACGCCGCTCGCCGACCAGCTCACCAGCGAATACAATCCAAACAAAGTCACAGCCGCAACCAAAATGGCCAGTGCATAAGCGACCTGGCGCGTCTGGTTCAGAAAATTGAAGATTCGTGCTGAAAAAGGAATTTGCAGCGCTTCGATTTTTCTCTGGTTTTGAGGCGACAGAGTGGGTGCAATCGCTTTCAATTCTTCGATGACGGTGGCGTAAAACCGCGCTTCGATGAGCCAATCATAAATTGGGGTTTTTTCGAGAAAGCGAACCCGCCGGAGCGATTGCCGCAATTGATTCTGGTTTTCCTGCTGTTTGGCCAGAGTGTTGTTGAGAAAGCGAAGTCTCGCCGCCGGATTGTCGAACAGGACGGCAAATCGTTCGACTATTTTGGAATAAAGTTGCGCCTTTTCCGCGTCTTTTTGGCGACTGGATGCGTTTTGGCCTGCCGCGTTGTCGCGGAGTTGTTGGGCGGATCGCTGGTTGTGCAAACCTATGATCTCTGTTTTCAATGCGCCACTCTTCCCACTGCTAAAAATTACCGGCGAAATCCTTCGCCGGAGTTATACGGTTATTTCCCCACAGTCGTGATGATGAATTCCTGCAAAATGCCTTTTGACTTCAATTGGTTGGCATAGCCGCTGGCATCGTCACGAGATTTGAACCCGCCGATCTGAACTCTATACCAGGTCCCCTTGTTGGGGATTTCGACTCTGACTGCACGAGCCTCGACGCCTCTGGAACGCAAAGAATTCACGCGCTCATTGGCTTGCGCCTGATCGCTGAACGAGGCGACCTGAATGGTCAGGCTGCCGTTGTTCGGCGTTGCCGCCACAGATTGCTCAACCTGCGGAGCGGGTTTAGGCGATGACGAATGTCCGGATTTGCCGGTTGCCGGTTGGATTTCAATCGGTTTGGCGTTGTTGGAAACAGCCGGTACCTGATCTTGTGGCTTGGCGGATTCAGCCGAAGGAACTGATGCAGGCGGTTTGTTTTCGGCAGGCTTGCTTTCAATGCTGGGCAATGTCGCCGGTGGGTATTGTGAACTGGCTTCGCCGTTGCTGCCAGCGACTCGTTCGTTGAATTCAGCCTGCCGTTTGGCGATTTTATCGCCGAGCAGGAAAAACGCTGCGACACTCAACAATCCGAACACCAAAACTCCCAAACCAATGCGAATCAGAAATGCGCCGCGATTGGAAGTGGAGCCAGCTTGATCGGGTTCATAATCTGAATTTTCCGGCAACACCGGCCAACCCATAAATTCCGGTTCCGGCGATTCGTCATAATCCTGAGTTGCGCGTTGGCGATTTGGCCCGGTCGGAAAGCCTTCCACCGGAGCGGTCGGTTTTCGTTCCGGTTGCTGCGGGAAGTCGTAACTTTGCGGAGAATCGTAATTCGGCATGGCGAACACATCCTCGAACGCGGTCGTCGGTTCATTGCCCGGTTGATTCATCTGTCCGGCCTGATATGCGGGTTGCGTCTGGCGCGGAATATCCAACACATCATCGAAATCATCGCCGATTCGTGTGGCGTAAACATCGCGTCCGGTATTGGCAGGGGGATTGGGCAGGGGGTTGTTCAATGGCTGGCTGTTGCCGACGTTTCCGACAAACGGCAATCGCGCCGTTTGTCGTTTGCCATTTCCTTCCAGACCCATTCCCGGGTCTTGTTTGACTTCGATGATTGTCGCGCAACGTGCGCAAACAACTCGCGTAGAATCAGCTTGATTCTCGAATTGGCATTTTGGACAGATAACTTTCATATCCTCAACTCCCACAAATTAGGTTAGGGGCACCAATTGTAAGGCCAATAAAAAACTCGTTGTTCAGCCTGATTGAGAACGATTCAGGATTTCTGATCAACGGTGGGGGCGTATGATTTTCTGCAATCGAGCACTGGGAGGCTGGCCGGATTTTCTTTTTTGTCTGTGTCAGTTTTATCAGCAAAGGCGCCAGAATGTTCACGGGGTCGCTCAAAAAATAAGGAAGCGTCTAAATCGCTAGACGAAAAGAATGAATTAAAGAACCATTTCCGAATTTTTGAAGGTTACGATCAATGCTCGGATTCAGCGTTTTTGAGGGAAGCAAGCGGTCAACTCGCTAACCGGAAATGGATTGTAGCGCGAGAGATAGGGTCAGGCAAGGATAAAGTCTGCGACAGTTGTCACCACAATTTGACCAAAAAAAAACGCCAGATAATTTTCGCGGGGAAAACTCTGGCGGCATTTTTGGGTGACAACTTGTAGCGATTTTTCAAACCGGATACGGAGGTTGCGGCAGCGCTGTGTTTTCATCCAGAAAGTAAGCCAGCCGCGACAAATTCGGGCGAATATCGCCGCGTTTGTAATCAATCAAACCGCTTTGCCGAAACTCAATCATCATTCCTGTGACGACTTCTCTGGTCGAACCGATCAATTGTGCCAGTTCTTCGTGAGTGAGGCGGATGTTCGATTCGCCCGCGCGTGCAGCTTCGCCCGACAAATCAAGCAGGGCCTGGGCCAACCGGCGATGATTGTTTTCAAACACAAGAGATTCGATTTGCCGATAAGCTCCGGCCAATTGACTGGTCAGATATTGCATGGCGTTTTGCATCAACGCCGGATCACGTCGAGCGGCATTCCAGAAATCGCTGACACGCATCATCGCCACGCGAGTTGTGTCCAGCGCGATCGCTTCATCCGTTCGACGAGACGAATTGCCGGTCAGGGCCAATTCGCCCAGCAAGTCGTCACGATAACGAATGGAAACGATTTTTTGCTGTCCGTCCGGGGAAGAGCGCACAACTTTGACTCTACCTTTCAAGATAACGAAAAGATGATTGGCAGGGTCTTCCAGCGAATAGATTGTCATTCCTCGCCAAAACGTTTTTTCGATGTGGGGCAGGTTGAGCAAACCCGGAAACCCTGCAGGCGATGACTGTTCGACCTTGTTCAAATCCAGCGCCAGATTGCTTGCGGTAATCATCTCCATTCTCCTTCTTTCAGATTTGTGATTAGGATCGTGATGTCGTCACGGAAACGTAGGTCAGGCAAACCGGCGATGGATTGCCCATCCAACTGGCGGAAATGCTTGACGACGGGCAAAGCCAGCGTTAGCGCCAGTTTGTTATTTTCCGATTTGGGCAAATCCGACACGACCAGAATGATGTGTTTGGCAGTTTGAAAAGCCCCAAGCGATAAGTTTTCGCGATTTATTTCCTGGAATCCTTCCAATTTGTCGTCGGTAGAAGGCAGATTGCCGACCTTCAAGGCGCGTTCGTCGCGATTAGTAACGAGCAGGGAAATCAATGCCTTGTCGCGCGTATACACCAGATGCGCAAAACGTCTGCCATCCGGCGCACAGACGTGAGCTGCATGCAATCGCAACCCTTCGGCTCCGACAGCGGCGACTTTTTCCAATCCGACATAATCCGGTTCGACCGTGTCGGGCATTGCCGCCGATTTGTTTGCATGAAGAAATTTCGAGGCGCATTTGTTGTGGTCGCTGGCGGCTTCGATTACCAGTACTTCGCTCAATTCCGGCGCTGAACCCGATTTCGGCGATTGAGCGGTCTCAATCGGTTGAGCGGTTTCAGATTTCGATTTCAGCAAAGGCAAGACAGCGAAGATCGTGACTATCAAAACTACAGCGGTTGCGGCAACTGGTAGCGCAAATCGCAGGTTAAACAGATTCAGCCATTGGTTGGTCTGGTTCTTTGAGTCGGGCGCAAGGGCTTCTGTGCGAAGTCTGGCCCGTAAGCGTTCGCAGGCTTCATCGCTCATCCGATCCTGAGAACAGGCGCGGCGCAGTGATTCACGCAGGTTTCGACGCGAAGCCATCTCCGCACGGCAGGGCGGGCAATGCTCCGCGTGACTGAGCAATTGATGATTGGTCTCGACCGCCAGCTCCTGGCAAAGATATGAATCGAGCAACTCTTTGAAATTTCGGCATTCCATAAAACTTGATGCGTCTTCGCTTCCTGGCGCTTATTGGCTCAAATCCCTCTGCGTGAATCAAAAAACGAAAATTCTCCCTCATCCTCCCAAACTTGAAATCTTGTAGCCGGACTCGCGGGCATAATTGACCAGTTCCGTACGCAGAATTTTTCTTCCGCGATGCAATCGGGACATCACAGTGCCAATCGGAATTTCCATCACGTCGGCGATTTCACGGTACGAAAGCTCTTCCACGTCCGAAAGCACAATCGGAATCTGAAAATCGCGCGGCAATCGCTCCAACGCTGCCAGCACTTCTTCTTCCGTCAGCCTTTGAGGCGTTGGCGGATCGTAAGCCAACGTTTCGGCGATGGTCTCTTCCACAGGAACCAAATGAAGCCGATCTTTTCGCTGGTTGCTGTAATGAACGTTGAACATGATTTTGTAGAGCCAGGCACGTAAGTTCGTGCCGAGTTCAAATCTGTTAAATGACCGCCAGGCTTGCAAATACGTTTCCTGGACAAGGTCTTCAGCTTTCGCTCTGTCTCGGCAAAGCCGTAACGCGACGCGGAAAAGCTGATCGGTAAAACCGAGAGCCTGCGCCTCAAAAGTCTCCAGTTGTTGCTGCGTATTGTGTCCGCTGTTTCGGATCAAAATCCTGATCTTTCAGTATTTACACGTTTCATTCGCCGACCGACCAGTTTGGATTGCTCGGCGTACACCTGATGAATGATTTTGGAAGAAGAAATTATTCCGTCTCGAAAATAATCCTGAAATTTTCCTGCTCCGATTTTCCATATTGATTCAACGGGGAAATTGTTGCGGTTGAACTTTTTGAAATCGGCTCCTATAATCCCCGACTTTCCATCAGACGAATCATCGGAGGAATTACATCAGTGGCATACGCAATCATCCGCTCCGGCGGAAAACAGTTCCGCGTCAGTCCCGGAGACGTTGTCAGAGTTCCATCAATCGCCGATAAAAATGAAGGCGATTCAGTGGAATTTGAAGTCCTGACGGCTGGTGACGACAACGGCGTTCGCATTGGCAACCCGACGGTTGCCGGAGCCAGCGTGACGGGAACGGTTGTCAAACACGGGCGCGCGCCGAAAATCATTGTCTTCAAATTCAAGCGCCGCAAACATTTCAAAAAGACCAAAGGTCATCGCCAGGGATTCACCGCAGTCAAAATCGAATCAGTGGTTTAATCCAATAGAGAAGGAGTTTTGAAACATGGCACACAAAAAAGGTGTAGGTAGTTCACGAAACGGCCGCGATTCCAATGCCCAGCGATTGGGCGTCAAACGCTTTGGCGGCCAACTGGTGACGGGCGGTTCGATTTTGGTTCGCCAACGCGGAACCCGATTCAAACCCGGCACAAATGTCGGCATCGGCAGCGATGACACGTTGTTTGCCACCATCACCGGCGTCGTCAAATTCGAGGATAAAGGCCGAAAAGGGCGCTTCATCAGCGTGTATCCGGCGGAGTAGTTGTCCATGACCGGTTTTCAACCCGAACTGGAAACTGGAAATTGGAAACTGGAAACAGATGCTCATAGACCGCGCGAGAATTCACGTGCGAGGCGGCAACGGCGGCAACGGATGTATGGCGTTCCGCCGCGAAAAGTTCGTGCCGCGCGGTGGCCCTTCCGGCGGAGATGGCGGCAGAGGTGGTTCGATTTACATCGAATCCACCGAAGGAATGAACACGCTGCTGCATTTTCGGTACAACCCCGAACACACTGCTGGACGTGGCCGACATGGGGAAGGCAGCAAACGCCATGGCGCGAATGCCGAAGACATTGTTTTGAAAGTTCCGGTTGGAACATTGGTCACCGATGAACTGACCGGAGAAATCATTCATGACTTTACTTTGCCGGGCGAGCAAGTGTTGGTGGCTTCGGGAGGGCGTGGAGGTCGCGGAAACGCGCAATTCGCCACGCCGACCAATCGCGCCCCGCGCTATCACGAAGAAGGCAAGCCAGGAGAAGAACGCTGGCTGGTTCTTGAACTCAAACTAATTGCGGATGTTGGATTGGTCGGATTGCCGAATGCTGGCAAGTCTACTCTGATCTCCCGAATCTCAGCCGCGCGACCCAAGATCGCGGATTATCCGTTCACGACGCTGGAACCGAACCTGGGCGTCGTTGACTTGGGAGATTACAAAACTTTCGTCGTTGCTGATATTCCCGGCTTGATCGAAGGCGCACATACCGGCGCTGGGCTTGGCGACCGGTTTTTACGCCACGTCGAGCGCACCAAGCTGTTGTTGCATCTGGTGGATGTGTCCGGCCTTTCCAAAGATCCCATTGCCGATTACGAAACCGTAACGCACGAATTGGAAGCTTACAGCCGTGATGTCGCTGCCAAGCCGAAAATCGTCGTGGCCACCAAGCTCGATTCGCTCGACGATGAAGATCGCTTGAAAGAGTTCGAACAGTTTTGTCTTGCTCGGAATTTGGAATTTCACGCGATTTCAGCGGCTTCGGGAAAAGGCTTGAAAGAGTTATTGCGGTTGGTTGAAAGACGTTTGGATGATTTCAAACGTGAAGAAGAAGAGGCAGGGCAAGTTTCCAATTTGTCTCTTGCCAATGCAGAGTGAGGAACGATTGCGGCAACGAATAGCAGTTTACGGCGGCACGTTCGATCCGATTCATAAAGGACACCTGCGGGTGGCCGGCGCAATTCTGAAAGCCTTTGCAATGGATCGAATGCTCTTCGTTCCTGCATTTGTTCCGCCGCACAAACGCAGCCAGCAAATTTCGTCGCCGTTTCATAGGCTGGCGATGCTGGCGCTGGCAACCACCGAACAGCCGCAAATGTTCGTTTCTTCCATCGAACTAGAAGCTCCGCAGCGGCCTTACACGATTGAAACGCTGGGCCGTTTGCAAGCCGAGCTTGGCTATGCGCAGTTGTTCTTTGTTATGGGAACGGATTCGTTTCGCGACGTGACGATGTGGCGAGAACACGAACGGTTGTTGACCGAATATGATGTGATTGTCGCCACTCGACCCGGTTATGGCGGCAAGGAAAACATTGCCGCACATCTGGCTATGAAGTTACAAGCCGCGTGTGTGGATTTACGAGGCGGCCAGATTCCTTCGGCAGAAAATTTTGCCAAGCCGCATGTTTATCTGACCGATTATGTGGCGATGGATGTTTCGGCAACCGCCATTCGTGAGGCTGTCGAACGTGACCAGCCAATAGAACATCTGGTTTCGCCTGCCGTCGCGGCATACATCAAAAAATATCAGCTTTATAGAAAGTCGTAATGACAACAGTTGTAGAAGAAAAAATTGAACAACCGCAAACAGTTTCGCCTGTAGTGAAAGCTCCAGCGGCGTTGTCGCCTGAAGATCTAGCGATCCTGGAACACGTCAAACTGGCGGCCCATTGTGCTGAAGAGAAAAAGGCGCTCGACGTGCTGGTGCTTCGGCTGTCCGCGTTGACCGAATTCACGGATTACTTCGTGATTTGCTCCGGCAATTCAACCCGGCAGACGCAAGCCATCGCCGACGAAATCACGGATCAGTTGAAGAAGCTCAAGGTGCGTCCGCTGCACACCGAAGGCTACAACAACGGCGAATGGATTCTGATTGATTACGGTATTTTCGTCGTTCACATTTTCACCGAACAGTCGCGCCAGTTTTACGACCTGGAACGGCTGTGGCGCGACGCTGAAAGAGTGGAAGTTTGAAGTTACATTTCGTCTGGATCGGCAAAACCAAAGATCGGCATTGCGCCGCGCTGATTGCCGATTATCTGGATCGCCTCAAACGGTTCGCTTCGCACGAAGTCAGCGAATTGAAAGAGCAAGGGAGCGGCGACGAAAAACGAATCATCGCCGCCGAAAGCACGAAACTGCTGGATGCGATTGAAAAAGACGATTTCGTCATCTTGCTGGATGAGCGCGGTCGCGCGATGAGTTCGCCGGAACTGGCCGAGTTTTTCGACAAACGCCAACAAGCCGGAACCAAAAGATTGGCGTTTGTCATTGGAGGTTTCGCCGGAGTCAGCGACGAACTGCGCCAGCGAGCCAGTCTGCAATTTTCGTTGTCCCAACTGACGCTGACTCACGAATTGGCAAGAGTGGTTTTGACCGAACAAATTTATCGCGCTTTTACAATTCTGGCTGGCTTGCCTTATCACAAATTCTGAAGTCTAATCGCCGACTTCAAAACCGCCGATTTCTGAATTTGGAGAAGAGTGGATGGACAAAAAGAAACTAAAAATCTATCAAGAACGCCTGATTACCGAGCGCGACGCGCTGCTCGGAGTGGTTGGCCGCACCGAAGATTATGGGCGCGAAGCCGACATCGAAGCGACGCAAGACCCTGCGGACAAAGCGTCGAATTCGTACACCAAAGAACTGCTGTTCAGCCAGTCTACAAACGACCGGCTGATTCTGACGCAAATCGAAGAAGCGCTGGAACGAATCGAAGACGAAGAGTACGGCATCTGCACCAACTGCGGAAACGAGATTGGCGTGAAACGCCTGGAAGCTTTGCCGTGGGTTCGGTACTGCATCAACTGCCAGGAACTCGCCGAAAAAGGCCAGCTCGACGAAGAAGAGTAAATCACAAACCAAACTTTCAAACTCAAACGCCCCGAACGATCAAGAGACCTTTCGGGGCGTTTTGCTGGGCACGCATCGCTACAAGCGTGCGGATTCGGCAGTTCACCTATTCTTGCCAATGTGAGCATGAGCCATTCACGCCAACTGGAAGCCCTGCGCACCCAGCGTCACGACTTGCCGCCTACCATCTCCGCTGACAATGTCGCCCGAACTGCCAGAGATTATTCGCCGAACAGGTTGCCCATGGTACTGCCGCTGCCGGATTGAGTCGGGAAGAAAGGTTTCAGCATTCCGGCAAAGGCCGCCAGGTTGCGGGTTTGAATCAAAATTTCGCCCGGCCCGGTGAATTCAGCAACGATGCCTTCGCCGCTGACCAGACTGCGCAACCAGCCGGCTTGTGCGGCACGGCGCAGTTCATAAGGCATGTGAGATTCCCACGCGACCAGATGGCCGGTGTCTACCACATAACGTTCGCCCGGACTGAGACGTTTGCGATGAATAGAGCCGAATGAAGATACCAGCAACAATCCGCTGCCTTGCACTTGCAGCACAAACAATCCTTCGCCGCTGAAAAACGTCCGCCCACCGCCCCAGTTGGTGTTGACCTGCAAACTGACATCGCCAGCCAGATACGACGACGATTGCACGTTGAACAATTGATTGTTCATTTCGATGGCGGCAATGTCTCCGGGCGAACCCGGCGCAAAAGTGACTTCGCCAGCTCCGCCGTGAGCAGTGAAGGTCGAAACGAACGCTGATTCACCGCCGACCATGCGCTTGAACGCGCCCATCAATCCGCCTTTCATTTGCGATTGCAATTCTATGTTACCGGACATGGAAACCATCGCGCCCGCTTCGGCCTGTATGGATTGTCCGGCTTGCAACTGAATGACGGCCAGCGCAAAAGCTCCGGCATGTTGAATGTCGAAACTGTATCCACGCCCGCTGCCTCGCCCGTCGGAATCTATGCGGATTCCACTGGCCGTAGCCTGCGCATAAGCGCCGGGTTGGGCGGTGATGTTCGATCCACAGACGCTGCAAAATTTGGCGTCGTTAGGTAATTGAGTCCCACATTTCGGACAGTTCATAAATTCTCCTGGTTGAAAGTATATGAAGATTGGCGAGCAGGTGGTTCGCCATTCGCATCTTGAAACCAAACGCCGAACAATTCAATTGACCGATGAAAAGGTTGGGGTATACTGCGCGCCGTCGTTACCCCGAACATTAGGAATTGACTCAGCCGTTTCCGATTCGCGATTTGAATCATAAACCCAAACTTCCCGGAGGCATTTTCATGGCTGTCACTGGCAATAATCCAATCAATCAAGACGATAATCTGAATCTGGATAATCTGGTCATCATCAATGGCATCAATGGCGCAACGGGCGAATATCTGACCGAGCCGATTTCGCTGGCCGAAGCCGCAAAGTTGATGCGCGAATTTCAGCCGACAGCGGAAGAAGCAGCCAGAGACCTGGCAGTCAAACGTCGGCAAGCGAAATCTTCGCAAGAAGTGTTGGGGTTGCCGCAAGGCGTTGATCCGCTGGAATTCGGCGAAACCGGTTGGGCTATAGTCTTTCACAAGGACGAAGACCCGGCTGTCAAAAAAGCCATGCGTCCTTTGTTTGAACGTCGCTTGCGAATGATTCGCGATGAGTTTGAGACTGACGACGCCGACAAAATCGTCAAATGGATTGAAAACTACAACGGTGAAGGCGCACGCGACTGGTTGATTCAAAACAAAGCCGATTTCGCCACGGTCAATCCCACCTGCATGCCGTATTACATTTTGCTGGTCGGCAGTCCTGAAAAAATCCCGTTCAAGTTTGGACATCTGCTCGCCGCCGGTTACGCCGTCGGGCGGTTGTATTTCGACAAGGTCGAAGAGTACACCGCTTACGTCAACAGCGTGATTGAGTACGAAGAGAAAGCCAAAAAAGCGCCGACCAACAAAGACATCGTCTATTTCGGCCCTCGTCAGAAAAATGACGGAGCGACCAAACTCAGTTCTGAATTGCTGGTCAAACCGTTGGCCGACGATCAACAAACCAGAATCTACAAACGGCTGAAGACGAATGAGTCCATTCTTTACAATCGTCGTTACCTGACTCCCGAAGAATCGAAAAAACAGGCTTTGCTGGACGTGTTCAAACGCGGCAAAAACAAACCTGCGCCTTCGTTGTTGTTTACGGCAAGTCACGGATTGGCGTGGCCGAACGGCGATGATCGGCAAGCTCCGGCTCAAGGCGCGTTGTTGTGTCAGGATTATTTCGGCATCACCGCCGGAGCTTTGAAGCCGGAGCATTATTTTGCCGGAGCCGATTTGCCTGCCGATGCAGATGTGTTCGGGATGATCTGTTTTTTCTTCGCCTGTTATGGCGGAGGAACTCCGAACGTGAATCGTTTCAAGCTGCAAAAAAACGAACAACCGGTTGTTCCCGATAAACCATTCTTTTCGCGTTTGCCGCAAGCTTTGCTGAGTCATCCGAAAGGCGGCGCATTGGGAATTTTCGGCCACGTCGAACGCGCCTGGCAGACTTCGATTGTCACCGCCGGAGCGGGCAAGCAGTTGCAGCCGTTTGAAGACGCCTTTTACACGATTCTCAGCGGACGCCCGCTCGGCCACGCTCTGGTCGGATTCAGCAATCGCGCGAACGAATTGTCTCGTCAGATGACCGGAATGATCGAAGACGGGAAAGCTTCAGACGCGGATTTGGCGGGATTGTGGTTGGCGCGCAACGATGCCGAAACCTTTATCTTGTTTGGCGATCCGGCGGTTCGGTTGCGAAAAGGAGAATTGCAGTGAACGCACAGCCCGAAGCAGATTTTTGCTGGATTCGCATTCGCATACTTGGACCACAGGATGGCGATTATTATCGGGTCGAAGCCGAGCTGGATGACGGCAGTTGGCACAAACAACGCATCAAGATTGGTGATGCCGAAGAAGCAGAGTTGATTCGTCGTCGCGATGAAGGAACTCGCAGTTACGGCCAATACCTTTATCAACTGCTTTTTCTTAATGCTGACGCGGCTGCGCAGGGCAGTCCGGCGGAACTTACGCTGCACAACGTGTTTCAAAAAGCGTGGGGGCGCGCGCAAGACCGCAAGGACAAAAAACTTCGTGTGCAATTGTGGATTTCCGAAGAGTGCGTCGAACTGCATCGGTTTCGCTGGGAACGGTTGTTTGTGTTGCTCGATGAAAAATGGCGTTCGCTGGCGAATTTCGAGCAGACGCCGTTTTCGCGGTTCACGCGGTTGCAGTTTGGCGAAACGCAACTGAACCCGGATGCTCGCCCATTGACCGTGTTGCTGGCGATTTCCAGTCCCAGCGACTTGTTGCCGCCGCGTGATGCTGACGTGGTTGTCGAAACTGACGATTCCGATGAACCCGGTTTGACCGCGATCAAGGTTGAAGACGAAGTTCGGACGTTTTACGAAGCCGTCAAAGACATTCCCGACATTGAAGTTTCCGTCATGCCCGGCCAGACGGGGATCAGCGACGAATTGAAAGCTTTATTGAAAGCTTCGCCGAAATTTCGCTTGCTGCCCGGCAACACTTCTATCAAAAACATTCAAAACCAGTTCAATCATCACGTGCTGCATTTTCTGGGACACGGTGTGTTCGAAAAAGTGCAGATCGCTCAGCCGCCGGCTGATTCCGCGCCACCGGCTGGCGAAGCAGCGGAAGACGCGCCAAAACCTGTGTCTTCGCGTGCAAAGTTTCGTCGCGCGACGTTGCTGCTGCTCGAAAAAGAAGACGGAACGACCGACAAGATTCCTGACGATTTGATCGTCACGTATCTGGCGCATCGGGGAATCTTGCCGCGGTTGGTGTTTTTGTCGGCCTGCGACACGACGAAGTTTGACGAACGCAGTCCGAGTCCGTTTGCAGGTCTGGGACCGAAGCTGGTGGCGGCTGGTTTTCCTGCTGTGGTTGCCATGCAGGATCAAGTGCCGATGGCAATGGCGCGCGAACTGGTAGAAAAGTTTTACTCCAATTTGTTGCGCGAAGGCGTGATTGATCTGGCGCTGAATCGGTCGCGGTTGTTTTCGTTCGACCCGGACAATGTGCTGGATAGTTGGACGATTCCGATGTTGTTTATGCGCACGCCTAACGGAAGGTTGTTCACTTCCAACCGCGAGCGCGAGGCGTTGCGAGCAATCACGGAATCGCTGGATTTTCGCCCTCGCTGGAGTTACGGAAATCTGCCGCTGGAAGCGGTCATGCTGGTTCGTGAACAAATCACAGCCAACTGGGAAAACATGGCGCTGCCTATGCACGGGCGAGTTGATCTTCACGACCAGTTGGAAGCTTTGTTGAAGGAAAACGGCGGGAAAGAACCTTTGCTGATTGCTGTCACAGGACAGCGCGGCACAGCGCGTTCGACTGCTTTGAAATGGCTGATGAGAGAAACGGCGATCAAATCGCTGCAACTCAATTCGCAAAATCAGGTTTTGCCGATTTACGTGGATTTGCAGCCGCATGTGTTGCCTTCAGGAACGGTTCCTTCGGCGCTGTCGTTGTTGACGGAAAGTTTGAATGAATTCTGGCCCGGCGAACTGACCGAAAAAGAAATGGACGCCATGTTGAGCGACCGCCAGCGCAAATTTCGATTCTTCTTCGATCACGGCGACGATTTGTCCGAAAGCCAGCGTCGCTCTTTGCTGCGCGAATTGAGTTATTTGAACACGGAATTTCCGCAGCATCCGTGCGTCATCACCATGACGCGCGGATTCTGGAACTGGGAAAAAACCGATTTTACGCACATCCTGGATGTGCAACCGCTGAGCCGTCGTCGGATGATCCGATTTCTGGCCGACAGCGCAGTTAAAGAAGAAAAACGACGCCAGGAATCGGGCGCAGAAGGTGAACCGTCTGCCGCTGAAAGAGCTTTGATCCGGCTTCGCCGTGAACTGGAAGAAACGCAATTGTTCGATTTGGCCGGCATGCCCTGGATGTTCGTTCAACTGGTCTGGCAGGCGCTGAAAGGGGAATTCCCGAAAAATCGGGTCAGCGTCTTGCAGGACATCATCGAAGACAAAGTTCGAAATCTGCCGACCAAACGTGGGTTGCAGGCGCGGGCGCTGGAAACTCTGTATCTGTTGGCGTACCGAATGCAGGTGACAAGCGAACCGAATTTGCCGATCAAAGATGCGCTGGGATTGATCGCCACGGTCCGCGACAACCGGGAATACCAGTTGGAAGAAATGCTGGAGCATTTGATTGACAGAGATTTGCTGGCACTTGCCGGCGGCGATTCCGTACGATTCCTTTATTCGGCTTATCAGGCTTACTGTTGTGCGCGATACCTGAAAATCCAGAACAATCCGAAACGCTGGGAAGAAATCACCGCCGGATTGGGGCGCATCAGCCATTTGCGACGTTGGGACGACACGCTGACCTTGTTGGCTGGAATGGTCAATGAACCCAGGGATTTGTTGGAAAAAATCGCTTATTCGACTTCATTGAAAGACGGCGAGCAGGTGTTTCTGGCAGCGCGTTGTTTGCTGGAAGCTCAATTGAACGGCAAATCCGATCTGGGGAAACATAAAAGCGATGATGGAGAAAGCGGCGAACCCAGTCACGTGGAGTCCATGATTGTTGATGCCTTGATCTGGCGTTGCAGCAGCGAAAACGAACCGCGTTCTTTCCAGCGGCTTCGCGCCGTTGAATCGCTCGGACGGTTGCGCAGGTTGGAAGTCGTGCGGTTTCTGATGCGCATTGCGATGGAAAAGTCTCGGCTGAATTCCAACAATCGCTCGGATTTTGAATACGGAGGAATTCGGCAAGCCGCTGGCAGGGCATTGCGAAGATTGTTGCCGCCCAGAAATCAACCCGACAACGAATTCACTGTTGAGCTTCGCCGGATTTGCCCGGAACTGGAAGCTTTGATTCAGGAATGGATTCGCGGCGGCAAAAAAGAAATTCACTCGTTGGAAAAGCGCATGCGAGACCCCAACACAGCCGAGGCAGAATCGCAGCGAACGGTGAATGACGCTCTGGCATCAATGGCGGCGTTTGCGCTCGGCGATTTGCGAGACAGCGAAGCGCATCACAAATTGTTCGAGGCTTTTCTGGACGATTCCACACACGAAACCATTCGCTGGGCAATCACCGATTCGTTGTCAGGTCTGGACCCTGAAAGAGTGATGCGAACCGCCATTTTGCCGCTGATTGAAAAAGGAACTCTCGACGATCAGGTGAAGTTCAGCGAACGCCGCGAACAGTTGATCTATCTGATTGGCCAGATTCGCCATCCCAATGAAAAAGCCCGCGAATTCGTCGAAAGCGTGTTGAAATCGCCGGACGCCCCTTATCAGCAAAAAGGCCGCGCGATTTTGACCATTGGATATTTGCACCCGCCGAACTGCGAATTCTGGAAAGGTGAATTCGAGGCAGTGGCGTTGTGCGAAAAGAATTGTGTCGCCGAAAAACTCGGTGCTAAATCGAAACCAGGAGTTTATCTGCGAACCAAAGCCTTGCAGGCTTTGGCGGAAATCGGCGACTTGAAAACCATCGAGCGATTGCGACGAAAACGTCATCAATGGCCGCCAGAGATGGAAAAAGTCTTTTACAGCACCAATGAAGAAATCATCTGGCGCAATAATGGATAATCCCCAATTTTTACTATTAGCTTTGTACGCAAAACCAGGGAGGCACGTTAAATGTCCTTATATGAAGACATCATTCTTGAAATTCAAAAGTCGAAGTGGGGCTATAGTTTTATGCCAATACCTTGTGAGGTTGATGAAAAGCTACGTCAGTTAGTTCAGCTTTTTATGGATTGCTCTGTTTCTGAGCGTCGTGCAATCCAGGATCAAGCTAATCCTATTGCAGGGTATTTGAACTCTTTTGCTATTAGGTCAGCAGCATTAGCCGTTCGTGAGCGATCAAGCCAGCGGCTAATGGAAGGTTTGATTGCTCTTGTCATTGAAAATTGTCGTGCAGGTGATTATCGAGACACACTTACTGCGCTAGCTCCGCTATACGATGCGGCTGGCAAAATCGGAGAAGATGCTGATGCTCAGCTAAAAATTGCTGCTACATTTGTGGACAGCCACTCTTCAAATCTATTGTTAGGGTTTGTCGGCAGACCCGCTTATAGCAAGAATTTGCGACAATTTGGCTTCAAGGAGGTAGAAGCTCTTGATGGCTTCAGATATGAATGGAGTTTTTGAAGAAGTATCTCTCTCCTCTTAACCAACAACAGTTTATTTTGGAGGTAAAGTAATATGCTGATTCGGCCAATTCCTGACAACAATCAGAAATACTATCTGGTCAATTACGACGAAAACGGCAAGGAACGCTTTGGCGGCGAAGATGGACTTCCGAGCAGCGTCATGCTCGACGAATTCAAAACCGGCGGATACACCGATGTGATTATTATGAGTCACGGCTGGATGGGAGATATTCCGGCGGCCATCAATCAATACGACCGTTGGATGCCGAATCTGTTTACAGTCCCTGCCGACCTAGAAGCCATGAAGACAAAACGTCCTGGATTCAAACCATTGCTTGTTGGTTTGCACTGGCCGAGTTTGCCGTGGGGCGACGAAGACAATGACGGTTCATTCGGCTTCGATCCGAACAGCGAAGCCGGGAAGATTGTCGCGGCGGCGGTGGATGATTACGCCAGGCGGTTGGGGGATACGCCGGAAATTCGCAAACAGCTTGAGACGATTTTGACCGCCGCATTGGATGAACACGATTCGTTACCGGATGACGTTCGCCAGGCATATCTGGCGCTGAGCAAGTCGTTGGGGTTTGGCGATGGTTCCGAACAGACGGCGATTGACACAGATCAGGCGATGGTTGACCCGGAACAGATTTTCAATGACGCCGCGCAGCAGGAGCAGTTGGATTTGGAAACCGGCAGCTTCAGCAAGATGTCTTTTTTCGGCAATTTGCTTTCACCGCTGCGGACCTTCAGTTTCTGGCGAATGAAAAATCGCGCCCGAACATTTGGCGAAAGCGGCGCTCACGCGTTGTTGCGAACGATGCAGAAAATTGCCGCCGACGCTGGACGTCAGGTGGATTTCCATTTGATGGGACACAGCTTCGGTTGCATCGTAGTGACAGCCATGGTCGCCGGAAAACCAACCGATCCACCACTGCCGACTCCGGTCAGTTCAATCACATTGGCGCAAGGTGCGCTTTCGATCTGGGCTTATAGTCCCAGCATCAAACTCGATGGTGGCAAGCCAGGTTATTTCAATCCGCTGCTGAAAAAAGGCTGCGTCAAAGGGCCGATTGTCACTACGCAATCCGAACACGACCGAGCGGTGGGAACGTTTTACAAAATCGGGGCAGGTGTCGCCGGGCAGGTTTCGTTTGGCGCAGAGATGCCAAGAATTGGTGCGCTCGGTGCGTTTGGCATTCAGGGCGTAGATGATCTGACACAAGGTTTGGAGATGAAACCAGTCAACGAAAATTACGACTTCAAACCGGGCAGGATTTACAATCTGGAAAGCAGCAATGTGATTAAAACCGGGGGCGGTTTTTCAGGCGCTCATAGCGATATTGTGCATCCCGAAGTCGCACACGCGCTATGGCAAGCTGCATTGGCCGGGTAAGGAATGGTGAAGTCCAGGGGAAAAGAATGCGGCAAGCTCAGAATTGTTCTGAGCTTGCCGCATTTGTGATTTCAACTTATCGTTTCTTCACTGCCAGCAACAATTGCAGCAGACTGATAAAGAAGTTGACGAAGGTCACGTAAATGCTCATTGCGTGAACGACGGCAGCTTCCCAGGTATTTTCGCTCTGGCTCAAGCGGAAAAACTTGTAGAGGAACAGACCTGAAAAAATGACGATGCCGAAGATCGAATAGACGATGTTGACCGTCCGCGAAAACCTCACGAACATTCCAACCAATCCGACCACGATCATTCCCAGCAAGCCAATCATCAGGATCGGCCCCAGCGCCGAAAAGTTAATGCCTGAAGTCATGGCGATGATGCCGGTGATAATCATCACGGCTGTGGTTCCGGTCAGCGATTGAATGACTATGCCGGGGCCTTCTTCGCTGATGGCATACGAAAGAAACGGCCCGAACATCATTCCGAAAATCGTGCTCCAACCCATCAGCAATCCGACGGCCAGCAGTCCGCCTCCTGCTGCGCGAACGACGAACATGCCTACGATGGCCAGAATGAACAATCCGATGGCGGCGATCAGACTCTTGATGTTGCGACCCAGATACGCGCCGACTCCGCCCGCGGCAATCGAAAGACTGAGCAGGCACATGACCTTGGCCAACAGCGGAGTGCTTTCGACCGGCAGCGCGCGAAAGCCCAGAAACATCAATAACAGCCCGGCGAAGACGGCCAGCACCAGGCCTTTGATCGAAGACAGATCGGATTTGAGTTGCTCACCGATGTAGCTCCCTGAACGAACGTATCTTTCTGCTTGCATCGTTTTATCCTCCTAGGTGAATGGCTCGTCTGCTTGTTTGCAGACGGATTCGGAATCCGGTCTGCAAAGGCGAAAACGCGCCGTTTGGTTTCAATCAACAAACTTGCAATCTTCCAGCATTGCTTCAGCAAGCAATGCCAGATATTCGTTGTGAGTTAAATCTATGGCGCCAAAATGAGCGACGTGCGAAGTCCGCATTTGCGCGTCGAACAGTTTGTAGTTTCGCTGACGCAATCGTTCCGCCAAAACCGCCAGGGCGATCTGCGATCCAAAACTGATTCGCGTAAACATGGATTCGCCGAAAAAAGCTGACTTCATCGAAACTCCATACAAACCGGCAACCATCGCTCCGTGCTGCCAGATTTCGACCGAATGCGCAAAGCCGCGGCGATGAAGTTCGACATACAGCGCGATCATGTCTTCGCTCAGCCAGACTTCTTCAGGATGAACTTCGTCGTGGCGAGCGCAGGCGCGAATGACGGCAGGGAAATTGGAATTGATTCGAACTTCGCATTCGGTTTTTCGCATGGCTTGACGCAGCGAACGACGCACGCGGAAACGATCATCCAGCGGGATGATCGTTCGCGGTTCGGACATGAACCAGTCAATTTCTCCATACCTGCCGCGCGACATTGGAAAATAGCCTTGCTGATACCCTGACACTACTTCTTCAGGGGTGATGATCCTTCGCGTGGCTGTTCGTCTGTTTCGCATGACCAAAATTTAGCACGCCCTCCAAAGCCATGAAAGTGCAAAAAAATCATGCCTTTTATCGCTTCAATTGCTTGATTCGAGCATCCAGTTCCTTGAGTCTAAATCGAATGCTGACGATGTACGGGGCTTCGTCCGCAACCCAATGTCCATAAGTGGTTGTGACAAAAGTGCCGTCTGGTAAAACTTCCACGCCCGGATAAGCGCAATCAGCATCCCAGCCGGATTTATTTTTATGATTGTCCATCATACGAACACGATATTGGCCTTCGCGTTGTTGAACGATGTCTTCGTAACGTCCGACCCACGCCACCCAGTCGCCTTTGGTTGGCGTTTCATGAGCCGTGTCACGGAATGAAAGAAACAGTCGTCCGTCAGGAGCATACTTTCCTGTATGTCTGTCGCCGGTCAACGACGCCGGAAGTTCGACAGGTTGGCTCCAGGTTTGAGCTTCGTCGTTGGAAAACATGACGAATGAATTTCGCACACGGCGATTTTCGCGCAAGAGCATCGCCAGTTGTTTGCCGTCAGGCGAACGAATGACGCCCGGTTCGCACAAATGAATCTGATCGGATTTGAACAACTCTTGTGGTTCGCCCCAGGTCAATCCGCCGTCTTTGGAAAACGTTTGGTAAAGCGTCATGAATTCCGACCGTTTGCCGTCTTTGCGAATAAAGCGTCCATCATCGTGAAAAAGCGCCACGTAATCGCCATTTTTGAGTCGCTCGACACTTCCCATCGCCACTATGCCACCGTAATCGCCAATCGGTTTCAGCTCGCTCCACGATTTGCCGTCGTCTTCAGAAAACGACATACGAATCGGATACAAGCCGGAAAAGACTATCAACCGCTTTTTGCCCTGCCGATCAATCACGCGATGAATGGTAGGCGTTTCCAACGAAGTTTCCCAACTTTTTGGCGTCGGCAAACGATCTGACCAGGTTCGTCCGCCGTCGGTCGAACGTTTCATGACGATTGCTCCGCGCCCGTGACCTTTGGGATAAACGGCGATGATCGTCTTTTTGTCTTCCAATAGCACCGTAGTCGGATGTCCCAGATACTGTCCCGGCTCGCGGTCAACGAGTACTTGTCGCTGTTTGTCTTCAGAAAGATCAATCACCGGAATGGAAAAGCTTTTGGGTAGCTGATGAGCTTGCCAGCCATAACTGGCAGCCAACGTCGCCAAGGTTATTGAAACAGTCAGTGCAAGAGTCTTCATCTGTTCACCTTTGGGTTGAAGTCGAATTGGTCAGAATTCGAGCCGAAGTATGACTGCTGATTGATCGGCAAGGCAATGGTTCTTGCCAGTGTTTGCGCAAATGTGGATGATGGCCTATCCATCGAAATTTCATTTTCAAAGGCAACAATATGGACGGTTCAGCGATTGTGTATTGCGAAGGCGCGTTCGCAACGCCGATTGGCAAAACAGCCAACGGCCTGGTGCGGTTCACTGCGCGGTATGAGGTGGTTGGCGTGATTGATTCGGCCAAAGCCGGTCTGGACGCGGGGAAAGTTTTGGATGGCAACCCCAATGGCATTCCTATTTTTTCCAGCTTTGCCGATGCGATGGAGCAGTTGAAAGCTCAACCAAAGTATTTGGTGATTGGGCTGGCTCCGGACGGCGGCAAATTGCCGGAATCGGCTCGACTGGCGGTGAAACAAGCGATCACGGCAGGCTTGAATGTAGACAGCGGCTTGCATGAGTTTATGTCAGATGACGCCGAGTTCGCCGCGCTTGCGGAACAGCATCAGGTCAAACTTCGCGACGTTCGTCGAACGCCACCCCGTTCGCAGCTTCATTTTTTCACCGGCAAAATCGAACAGGTCAAAGCGTTGAAATTGGCGGTGCTCGGAACGGATTCAGCGATTGGCAAGCGGACGACAGCCGTCAAGCTGAATCAAGCATTGAACGCTGCAGGCATCAAAAGCGAGTTGATTGGCACTGGACAGACTTCCTGGTTACAAGGCGTCAAATATGGATTGTTGCTGGATTCGCTGGTCAATGATTTCGTGACCGGCGAAATTGAGCATGCAGTTTACGAAGCCTGGGCCAATGAACGCCCGCAAGTGATTTTGCTGGAAGGGCAGGGCAGCATTGCGCATCCGGCTTATCCGGGCGGGTTTGAGTTGATTGCTGCCGGGCGAGTGGACGGCGTGATTTTGCAGCACGCTCCGGCACGAAAGGTTTACGACGGATTCGATGATTATCCGATGAGTCCATTGGAGCGCGAGATACAAATTCTGGAATTGCTGGCGCAAAAACCAGTCATTGCGCTGACCATCAATCACGAATCAATGACGGAAGCGGAAGTTCGTTCGACGATTGCCGATTACGAAACCCGATACGGCAGACCGACGACCGATGTGTTGCTGGAAGGTTGCGACAAGCTGGTCGGCATAATCAGGAAAATGATTGAAACCAAAAATTGAGGAAGAAAGAGTTGGGAAGTATGAACGACAACGCCAAAGAACAGGCGTATCTTTACGATCTTTACATTGTTCCGGCTTGGCGCGAAGTGTTCGACCGGCTGGTTGATAAAGAAATTGAACTGCCGAAAGACGGCAAATTTCTGGACGCGATGTGCGGCACAGGCGGTTACGCGCTGGATTTGTCATTGCGCGCCGGAGCGAAAGTCGAGGTCATTGGAATTGATGACAGCGAAGAACGTCTGGCGTTGGCGCGAGGCAAGGCCGACGTGAAAAAACCTAACCGAGCCAGTTTTCGGCTTGGTTCGTTGAAGAAGCTGGATTTTCCAACCGGCGAATTCGATCTGGTGATTGGCGATTTATCGTTGCTGGCAGCGACAACGCCTGTGGCGGAACTCGAAGACGTTCTGGCGGAATTGGTTCGTGTCGCCAAAAAAGGAGCGACCGTCGTCGTGAAGCTGACGACTCACGGAAGTTTCGGCGAATTCTTTTCGGTTTATTGGGAATCGCTTTTCGATCTCGATCTGGTGGCGCATTCGCCTGAAATCGAAAGAATGATTTCCGAGAGGCCGACCATCAGCGATGCTGAAACGCTGGCGTTGGAGGCCGGTTTGCGTAAAGCTCGCAGCGTGTTTCACATCGAACGATTGGAGTTCAAGGACGCCGCCGAATTTTTCGCTTCGCCTCTGGTTGATTTGTTTCTTCGGAAAGATTGGTTTGCGTTTTGGCCAGACGCGCAGATTCGAAAGCAGGTGCAAGATCAACTTGCCGTGATCATTGACCGCGAACGCCAGAATTCCAGCTTCGATGTTTCTGTCAAAGCGACCTTGATTATCGGACAGAAGTAGTTGCCTGCGATGGCAGACCAAGACGCGCATTCGCATCAAACAGCGGGCGAGAAGCCAGGCGAACTGCCTGGCTGTCTGCGCTTGATGAGTTTGAAAACTTCCATCACGATCAACATCACCGACGCCATTGCAAACGGGATAATCCATTCGTCAAAGCGTATAGGCGCGATCTGCAGGATGCGCTGCATGATTGGATTGTGCATCGCCGCAATGTGAATGCCCGTCGCCGCCAACACGCCAAACACCAGCATGTAATTCCGTCTCAGCGGCACTTTGAAAACCGATTCGTATTCCGAACGGCAATTGAAGACGTGGAAATTCTGAATCAACACGAACAGCAATAACAGCCGATCACGCGCGTCGAATTCGCTCATTCCTGTGTTGAGCAGCGCATACCAATTGGCGAAGGCCAGCAAGCCCATCGCCAATCCGGCCACGACCGTTTGTTCAATCATCCGCCGATTGAAAATGCCTTCGTCCGGTTTGCGCGGCGGACGATTCATTGTGCCCGGCTCGCCGCCTTCAAACGCCAGGGCCACATCCTGAATGCCGTTCGTGACCAGATTCAGCCACAGCAATTGCACAGGCAACAGCGGCAACGGCAACCCGAACATCAGCGACAATACAAACAACAAGACCTCCGCCGCGCCCATCGAAATCAGCAGATACGTCACCTTGCGAATGTTATCGTAGGCGAAGCGGCCTTCTTCGACGCCCGCTTCAATCGAAGCGAAGTTGTCATCCGTGACGATCAACGAAGCAGTGTCTTTCGTCACATCCGTGCCCGATCCCATCGCCACGCTGATGCTGGCTTTTTTGAGCGCAGGCGCATCGTTGACGCCGTCGCCCGTGACCGCCACGAAATGACCGAGTTGTCGCAGGGCTTCGACGATGTGCAGCTTCTGCATCGGCGCGACGCGCGCAAACACGCGCGCATCTTTGACGACTTCCTGAAAGCGAACGGAGGCGGGATCGCCGAGCGCTTCGAGTTGTCGCCCGGTGACGATTTTTTCGCGGTCATCGGCGATGCCCAATTCGCGCGCAATCGAAAACGCCGTTAATGGATGATCGCCCGTGACCATCGCCACTTCGATTCCGGCTCGCTGGCATTTCTGAATCGCTTCTTTCACTTCCGGGCGCGGCGGATCAATCAAACCGACCAGACCGAGCAAGGTCAGCGGCGGCAGGTTTTGTTCCGTGAAATTTTCTGTTCCGTCCGCCAATTCGCCTTCGGCAATGGCGATGAAACGATGGCCGGTTTCGGAAAGCGCATGCGCCTGTTGTTCGATTGGTTGTTCATTGACGGCGACCGCGCCTTCCGCCGTCAACATTGTCTGACAGCGCGGCAACAGGACTTCGAGCGCGCCTTTGACGGCGACCTTGCGCTGGCTGTTCTCTTCATAAAACGTCGCCGCATAACTGCGTTCGGATTCAAATGGAATTTCGCCGACGATTTTGACGGCGTTGCGCACGGCAGCCGGTTCGAGCTTTGTCTTGTAACCCAGCGCCAACAACGCCACGTCCACCGCATCGCCATTGTGTTTCCATTCATCTTGTTCGCGCGTGAGCGTCGCTTCATTGCAAAACACACCCGCTTTGACCAGACGCGCGAGTCGCGTTTGCGCTTCGTCTGAAATCGCCGCTCCACTTTCCACCGTCACTTCACCTTCGCCCGCGTAACCTTCGCCGGACGCCTGAAAACGTTCGCCCGACGGCAGCGCAATCAAACGCACGGTTTGCCGATTGACGGTCAGCGTGCCGGTTTTGTCGCTGGCAATGAACGTGCAACTGCCCAGCCCTTCGACCGCCGTCAATTTGCGGACGATCACGTTGCGTTTCGCCATGCGATTGGTCGCAATCGAAAGCGCGACGGTCATGGCGACGGGCAAGCCTTCGGGAATTGCGGAAACGGCCAACGCCACCGCCAGAAAAAACACATCCAGATAAGGCATGCCTTTGGACAACGCGACCATGGCCAGCAGCAGGCACGCGCCCATCACGATAAAGCTGATCTGCTGCGCGAATTTTTCCATGCGAATGACCAGCGGCGGTTTCGTAGTTTCCGCCGCCGTCACCGTTTCGGCGATCTTGCCGACTTCAGTTTGCAAGCCGGTCGCAATCACTACGCCCGTGCCGCGCCCGGCCATGACAATCGAACCGGCATACGCCAGATTCAAGCGTTCGCTGACCGAAATGTTTTCCGCCAGCGGTGCGGGATTCTTTTCGACGGCCAGCGATTCGCCGGTCAAAAAAGATTCGTCCACGCTCAGGTTGTTGACCTGCAACAAACGCAAATCAGCCGGCACGCGGTTGCCAGATTCCAGCAACACAATGTCGCCGGGCACGAGTTCATCGGCTTCGAGCGTGCGTTCGACGCCGTCGCGCCGCACGCGCGTGATGACTTTGAGCAGTTTTTGTAATCCGGCGGCGCTCTGTTCCGCGCGCCATTCCTGAAAAGTGCCCAGCCCGGCATTGAGCAAGACGACGACGAGAATGAACCCGGCATCGGTGAAATCCTTGAGCGCGACGGCAACGGCAGCAGCCGCCAGCAAAATGTAAATCAACGGGCTTTTGAATTGATGCAGTGTGATTTCCAGCAACGAAGGCGGTTCTTTGTGGGGCAAAACGTTTTTGCCGAATTGTTCCTGCCGCGCTTTGACTTCGGTTTCGGTCAGTCCTTCGCTGGACGCGCCAAGTTGCTCGAAGACATCCTGTTGTGCCGTCGCGTGCCAGGCCGGCGCATCGGCGGAGTATTGAATTGGTTGATATGCTTTCATACGCTTTCGACTCTTTCTTAATTCAACTTCGGTTTTTTGCTCATAACTCTTCTACGCCTGATGAGTTATGCACAGGCTTGGCAGAGACTTTTCCCATTCGTACCAGCCTGCCCCATTGAGTCCTATTTTGTCCCGCTCGCAGCAGGAAGAATGACTACTTTCAAGCGCTGGGTTGAATGGCAACGGCTTCCTTTTGTCTGTACTATGGCTGTGAGTCATCGCCGTAACGATCACGGTATACAGAGAACAGGCAAAGCTGATGCCACGAGATAAACGTGCATTACAGACATGGTACGGCGGTTGCACCTCTCCAATCCTTTCAGAATCCACCGAATTGTGATAGCTGGAGAAATTGTAATGGACGAATTTCAAATCGAGACGCAGGTCGCAGGCATTGCCGCGCAAGCCGCCGCTTGCCGCGCCGCAGACGAATCTTTTGCGCGCTGGGCCGATGGTTACGGCGTGATTCAGCATTCCGCATTGACTCAGGTGCGGATTCATCAGCTTGAGCAACGATTGGTCGAGACCGGGCAGCGCGGCGACGGCGTAGCGTTTCATGATCTGCTGCACGCGCTGGATCGCATTACGAACGCGGCGTTGTGGCTGGTGGTGCATCAGACGTATGCGCGCAATGTCTATCTGGACGGGCGCGCGCTGACGACGGAGGATTTCAAGCCGCGTCCCGAAGGTCACACGGGCGGTTCGCTCAACATGGTTCCGGCGTATGCTGGTTATCTCGCCGCGAATGCGATGGACGGGTTTACGCGCGCGTGGTTGATGGGACAGGGGCATTGTGTTGCGGCGATTGACTCGCTCAATTTGCTGGTCGGCAATCTGACGCCCGCGCACGCCGAACGTTACAGCCTGAACGATGAAGGTCTAACGCGCTATGTCCGCGATTTTTATGCGTATCGCTTGCGCGCGGACGGCAAACAGGATTCGCCGCTCGGCAGCCACGTCAACGCGCATACTGCGGGCGGATTGGCGGAAGGCGGTTATCTGGGTTTCGCTGAATTGCAATACGTTCACATGCCGCTGGCGGGCGAACGGCTGGTAGCGTTTTTGTCAGACGGCGCTTTTGAAGAACAACGCGGCAGCGATTGGGCTTCGCGTTGGTGGCGGGCGGAAGATTGCGGACTCGTTGCGCCGATTATGATTAAGAACGGGCGACGAATTGACCAACGCACGACGATGTCGCAACAAGGCGGCGTCGAATGGTTTTGTGAACACCTGCGACTCAATGGCTTCGATCCGATTGTCTTCGACGGGCGCGATCCGGCAGCGTTTGTCTGGGCGATTTTTGAGATCGAGCATCGTTTGACGCTGGCAGCCGAAGCCGTCAAAAACGGGCAAGCCAGTTATCCAGTGTCGTTGCCTTACGGTGTGGCAGTCGCTCCGAAAGGCGCAGGTTTTCCGGGCGAAGGCACGAACCTGGCGCACAATCTGCCATTGCTGGCGAATCCGTACACAGATGCGCGCGCAGCGTCGTTATTCAATGAAGGCGCGAGCGAGCTTTGGGTTGCTCCGTCGCAATTACACGAAGCGATCAATAAGCTGCAACAGCATGCCAATCGTCCCAAAGAACGCGATCACGCGCTGGCGCATCGTGATGTGCAAGCCAGCGTCATTCCGGCTCCGCCGTTCCGCGCCGTGACCGATGCACAACGACGCAATGCGGCAAACTGGACAACGGCTTCGCCGATGACCGCCGTAGATGAAATGTTCACGGCCATCGTTGCAGCCAATCCGCATCTGCGTCCGCGTGTCGGCAATCCCGACGAGATGCGTTCGAATCGTCTGGTCAAAACTTTGGAGACGCTCAAATTCCGCGTCACCGATCCTGAACCCGGCATTCCCGAATCTGTAAATGGCGCAGTCATCACGGCGCTCAATGAAGAAGCCATCGCTTCGGCGGCGCTGGCCAACAAGGGCGGCATCAATCTTTTTCACACTTATGAAGCCTTTGGCATGAAGATGCATGGCGCGATGCGGCAGGAAATCATTTTCGCCAATCATTGCGCTGAAGCAGGCCGTCCTCAACGCTGGCTTTCGATTCCGCTCGCGCTCACGTCGCACACTTGGGAAAACGGCAAGAACGAACAATCGCACCAGGACCCCAGCCTCGCCGAAGCCTTGCTGGGCGAGCCATCGCACGTTTCGCGCGTGTTGTTTCCGGCGGACTTCAATACGGCGGCGGCGGTGATGGAGCAGGTCTATCAAACGCACGGCCAAATCTGGACGCTGGTCGTGCCGAAAGCTGACACGCTGCCCGATTTGTTTACGGCAAACGAAGCTCGGCAATTGATGCAAAACGGCGGCCTGCGGCTGGATTGGGCGAGTCACGAACCGGAACGCGCGCGCATAGTGTTGACGGCCATCGGCGCATATCAACTCGGCGAAGTGTTGCGCGCTTCTCGCCGACTCGCCGAACGCGGCATTTCGCATCAGGTGAATTACCTGCTCGAACCGGGGCGCTTCCGCCGCGCGCGCAGCCACGAAGAGGAACTCCATCTGGCTCCGGCAGCCGTCCTTCAGCAGATGTTTCCGGCGGAAGTTTCCGCGCGCTTGTTTATCACGCACACGCGGCCTGAGCCGATTCTTGGTTTGCTCGGCGCGTTGCACACAGGGGCGCAAACGTGCGGGATGGGATATATCAATCAAGGCGGCACGCTCGATACGCCGGGCATGCATTTCGTGAATCGTTGCAGTTGGGCACACGTCGTGACGGAAGCGGCGCGGTTGCTGAATGTGCCGCGCGCGGAATGGCTGAGTCAAAACGAGATGCAGGCGCTGGACGGATTGGCGAGTCCGCACGGCATAATTCTTCCGCCATTGAACCACTGACCAGGTAACGATCCGGCAGCAGTTTTTCCAGGATCATGACTGACTGAAGGAGAAAAGCATGGAATCGAATATCAAACTGGGGCGCATTCTCGGCGTCGAAATCGGTTTGCATTACACCTGGATTCTGATTGCGCTGCTGATTGCGTTTTCGTTGGCCGCGCGCTTCCAGGCGATGCACCCGGATTGGGGCAACGGTGTGGCGTGGGCGACGGCAATCATCACTGCCGCATTGTTTTTCGCGTCCATTGTTGTGCATGAGCTGTCGCACGCAATGGTGGCAAAGAGTCGCGGATTGCCCGTCAATTCGATCACGTTGTTTGCGCTCGGCGGTGTGGCGAAGATCGAAAAAGAGGCCGCCGATGCGAAGACCGAATTCTGGATGGGCATCATCGGACCGATCACCAGCGCCGTAATCGGGTTGTTGTTTCTTGGGTTTGCGTGGCTGCTTGGCTGGACGGCGTTGTCTGAGCCGGGCACACCGGTGATGGCGATGCTGGTCTGGCTGGGTTACATCAACCTTATTCTCGCCGCGTTCAATATGCTGCCAGGCTTTCCGATGGATGGCGGGCGAGTGATGCGCGCGCTGGTCTGGTGGAAGACGGGCAATATGGCGAAAGCGACGCGCGTTGCTTCGCTGACAGGGATGGCGCTGGCGTTCGGTTTTATCGTGCTTGGCATCATCAGCTTCTTTCAAGGCTCTGGCTTCGGCGGGTTGTGGATCGCCTTTATCGGCTGGTTTCTGTTGAATGCGGCGCGCACCAGTTACGCCCAGAACGAAGTGAATGCGCGATTGCGCGGCGTGCGCGTGGCCGATGTCATGGCTCGTGATTGTTCGATCGTGGACGGCAACACCAATCTGCAAACGTTTGTGGATGAACATCTGCTGCACACTGGCAGACGCTGTTTTCTGATCGTCGAGAACGGCGCGACGGCGGGACTCATCACGCCCAATGAAGTCAAGGCCGTCGAACGGGCGCGCTGGCCGTACACCACTGTTTACGACGCCATGGTTCCGATTGAGCAATTGAAGGTAGTCAACCCGGAAATGCCTGTAGCCGAAGCGCTGGAAATGCTGGGGCGCTCGAACGTCAATCAACTGCCGGTCGTTTCGAATGGGCGATTGGAAGGCGTCATCTCGCGCGACCGCGTGTTGCAATTTCTCTTCACGCGCGCGGAACTGGACATGTAGAAAACCTGTAAGCCGGGCGCGACGGTGGGAAAAGAACCTCATTCGATATGACTCTTCTGCAAGGCATATTTGCCGCCATTTCCGCAGTCATACTGTTTCTTTATGGACTGCAAGGATTCAGCCGCGAGTTACAGGAAATCGGCGGCGTGCGGCTCAAGCTCTGGTTGGAAAGGGTGACAGCGAAAAGTTGGCGCGGTTTCCTCATCGGAGCGTTGGCCACGGCAGTGGTGCAATCGAGCAGTTCGATTACGTCGTTGGCGGTCACGCTGGTGAATTCGGCGGTCATTTCGTTTCGCGCCAGTCTGGGCATTTTGCTCGGCGCAAATGTCGGCACGACGGCGACGGCGTGGCTGGTGTCGTTCAAACTGACGGGCATCGGCCCCGTTTTCATTGTGTTGGGCGCGTTGACATCGGCTGTGCCGTCGCGATGGCGGATGGCGGGCAAGGCGATCTTTTATTTCGGACTGGTCTTTTTCGCGCTCGATCTGATTTCGTCTACGCTGGGGCCGTTGCGCGATCAACCGCTCGTCCGCGAATGGTTGGCGAAAGCGACCACGCCCTGGTTGGGTGTGCTGTTGGGGTTCGTTTTCACCGCGCTCGTGCAATCGAGCAGCGTGACGACCGGATTGGCGATCATTCTGGTGCAGCAGGGTGTGCTGCCGCCACAAGCCGCGATTCCGATTGTGATTGGCGCGAACGTCGGTTCGACTTCGACGGCGTTGCTTGCCAGCCTGACCATGAGCGAGACGGCGCGCGCAGCAGCCATTGCGGGAGCGCTTTTCAATGTCGTCGGCGTTTTGCTGTACTTTCCTTTTCTCACACCGTTTTCCAACTGGCTCATCGCCGCATTTGAAAGCCCCGGACGCGCGGTGGCCGGCGCGCATCTGATTTTCAATCTCACCATCGGTTTGTTGTTTCTGACGTTGCTGCATCGGATAGAGCCGATACTGTCAAAGTGGTTGCTGCCGCAGCATCAAGCGGCAGTCGGACGTTGAATCTTTCTGGCAGTGGCTTCTCACTCTTCGCAAACATCTGTGAATGTCTGACGTTGCTGATCCGTTCCCAGCATCAGCAACTGGCAGCCGGGCGTTAGTTTCCGGTCCGGTGGCGGATTGGTCATGCATTGTTCGCCTTCCTGAAGCGCAATCACGATCAAACCCGTACGTTCGCCAATGCGGCTGACGGCCAGCGTTTTTCCGGCCAGCGATTCCGGGACCGGCACAATGAACAGATCAATCCCTTCTTCCAGCAGAATCGGTTCGCGTTCCAGCAAGAGCGAGAAAATGGTTTCGCGCCCCAGCGAAGCATAGCTCAGCACATAGTCAGCGCCAGCCCGGTAAATGGCTTCGATATTGCGCTCGTGAGTGATGCGGCTGACGATGCGCAAGGCCGGGTTGAGTTTGCGGCAGTAAATCGAAAGATAAATGTTCATCGCATCGTCATTGGTCGAGAGAATCACGGCGGGCGCTTCAGCCAGCCCGGCCCGCATCAGGACTTCGCGGTCGGCGGCGTCGCCTATCACCAACCGATCAGGAATCTTGCCGATGCGACGGGAGAGTTCTTCCTTGCGTTCGACGATATGCACCATCACGCCGCGCTCTTTGAGCGCGCGCGCCGCCGCCCGTCCAACTTTGCCGCCGCCGATAATTACCACCGGGTGAGGATTGGCCGCGCGCTCGGTCAACAGGGTTTCGAGTGCCGCGATTTGTTCGCGTCTGCCGATGACCACCGGCACACTGTAATCGGCCAGACGCAGATCGGGCGTCGGCGGAATAAGCTGGGCCCGCTCCCAAACGCCGACCACGCTGACGCCGGTGGTTTCGCGCAATTTCGTTTCGCGCAGCGTCAAACCAGACAGCGGAGTATTTTGCGCAGTGAATTCGGCAATCAGCACGTCGCGGAAGCTGCCGATCACGTGCATGCGCTGCCGTCCTACCGCTACCCGCGTCGCCAGGTATTCGCCAAGCCTGCGCTTCAAATGCAGCACATGCGTTGCGCCGCTCAATTCGAGAATATCCACCGAATCTTCATTCTCAACCACCGCCACAATCGGCGTCTCCGACGATACTTCGCGCACGGTCAGCGTGATGTTCGTGTTCGTGGTGTCGTCCACATTCGCCAACACCAGCCGGGCATCGGCCACGCGCAGCCGTTCGTAAGTTTCGCGGCTGTCAATTTCTCCCGTCACCACCGGCACTTCGTTGCTGTGCAACTGCGCGGCCACCACCGGGTCGGATTCCAGCACGTAAACGGGAATGTGGTTGAAATTGAGCTTGCGAATCAAACCCGGCGTAATTGAATCGTAACGGCAGATGATGACGTGCCCGCTTACGTCCGGAGCCACTTCGCGCGGTGATTGCCAGCGCAACTGCGCTTCCAGCCACGGCGCGTAAAAATATCGTATGAAGGCGAACGGCAGCATAATCATCAGCAGCACGATGCCCGTCAGCAGCACCACTATGCTGAACACACGCCCAATATCGCTCTGAAACGTGATGTCACCAAATCCAAGTGTGCTCATCACCGTCAACGTCCAGTACAACCCCGTCAGCCATGAATGTTTCTGCCCTTCGACCTGCGACATAATCACGTGAAAGAGCAGGGTAAAAAGCAGGATCACCAGCGCCAGAAACAACAGGAACTTGAGCAGCGCACGCAGGTTCTGGCGCACGACCCCTTGGTTGAAAAAATAAGACAGTTGCGTGCTGAGCAGTTTCATAAAGTGTTCTCTCTGTTCTCTTGCGTGCTATGGCCTTCAGCTTACAAAAGGCCGTTCATTTCGCAAAGATCGAATCGAAAGCGCTGATATTTTCTCGAATCAATAATGAGTTGAGTGGAAGTGGCAAGATAGGACAACGTGGGGCAGAAACGGACTTTAATCGGCGGAGAGCGAGTCGCTTTCTCTTCTTTTCAGCCCCCTGATATGAGCGCAAAGCAGTGTGGTTGCTTCTCTTTTCAGCGGCTCTTTCTCGATGGCATACGGCTTGCCATTCTCAACAGGGCAAAGAGGAAAACAAGCGCCACACTGGGAACATTGAAGCATGGAAATGTTTTGATGGCCTGTTGATGGCAGCAGTGTAAAAGGCTTTGGGTTGAGGGCGATTGCGTAGAGGAGAAGCGCTGTGGGCATTGTTCTCTTTTGAGCCAGAACCTTTTCTCTAAAGTATTATCAACGTCCACCAAAAAAGGAGAACTATCCAAATGAAATTTACGATCATTTTAGCTTTGTGTTTGTTGGGGGCGCTGGCTTCCACCACTTCAGCGCAAAGCAAAGCCAGGCTCACCGATCAAGCAAGTCAATCAAAAAAAGCCGCAAACGTATTTCAGCAGATTATGCGCACGCCGGAGCAGGCGATTCCCGGAGCTGTGCTTGACAAGGCGGAATGCGTGGCGGTATTTCCGCGCGTGCTCAAAGCCGGATTCATTGTCGGAGGACGCGGCGGACGCGGCGTGGCCAGTTGCCGCACTGAAGAGGGGTGGAGCGCGCCGATTTTTCTGAGTTTGAAAGGTGGCAGTTTCGGATGGCAGATCGGGGCGCAATCCACCGATTTCGTCATGTTGTTTATGAATCGCAGCGGTATTGACAGTTTGCTGTCCAGCCAGTTCACCGCGGGCGGCGACGCCTCCGTTGCGGCAGGACCGGTTGGTCGTCAGGCGGGCGCTTCCACCGACATCAAACTGGATGCACAGATTCTGTCGTATTCACGCAGTCGCGGTTTATTCGCCGGACTGGAACTCAAAGGCGTCGTGATTTCTCCAGAAAGCAGACGGATCGAGGAAGCCTACGGCAATGACATCACGCCGAAAGAAATTCTGGAAAAGGGCAAAGTAAAAGCGCCAGCCGCGTTACAGCCTTTTCCGGCGAAGTTGAGGCAGTATTCACCGGCCCCCGCGCAGCCATAAACGGGGTTCGTTGACCGACAACCAGGTCGTAGTTTGGCCATTCACTTGTCCGAAGGAGGCAACACCCATATGAGTAACAAAGAACAAACAAGCGAAGCTGCCGAGCGAGGCTCGCGTTTCAAACGGATGAGTATCGCGGCTGGCATGCTGATCGCGGTATTTCTGCTCGGTTACGTGCCGTCGTGTCGGAGCGCCAATCTTGCCGAACGGCAGCGCGCGCAGTTGGAGCATCAACTCGATCTGGCGCGACTGCACAGTCAGTTGGGCATGGTGAGTTTCGAGGTCAATCGGAACAACTATTCCAAAGCGGCCGCGCTTTCGACGGATTTCTTCAACAACATAAAGACAACCATCAATAACGTCAGCGATGCCGCCTTGCAAGAACAGCTTCAAGCCGTCAGCGCACGCCGCGATGAAATCACCGCGCATCTGGCGCAGGCCGACCCGACCGTCAAAGAAAAGATCGCGCAAATGTACGCCGACTTTAATCAACTCGCTTCCGCCCCGTAAGCGGAGTGTTCCTGCTGCCGTCTCTGGGGCGGATCAAAGAGGAAAAGCAATGACGATGGAAAATGTTTTGAACCGCCTGGCGGTCTTTGCGCCAACGGCGATGCCCGTCATCAGTTTGTATCTGAACACGCAACCGGATGAACACGGGCGGGCGAATTATGAATCCTTCGTGCGCAAGGAATTGACGGCGCATCTGCGCACTTATCCGTTGCGCTCGCCACAACGCGCCAGCTTCGAGCGCGATGCCGAACGCATCAACTACTATCTGAGCGAAGAATTGCGCCCGTCGGCGAATGGACTGGCACTGTTTGCCTGTGCGGGTGAAAACGATTTCTTCGAGGCCGTGCAGCTCGATGCTCCGCTCAACGAGCATCGCTTGTACGTGTATCACCAACCGCATCTGTATCCGCTGGCGCGCGTCAGCGATCAATATCGGCGTTATGCCGTGCTGGTCGCGGATACCAATGCCGCGCGTTTGTTCGTCTTTGGCTCAGGCGCGCAACTGAACGCCAACAGCGTGAACAATGTCAAAGTCAGCCGCACTTCGGTCGGCGGCTGGTCGCAGGCGCGCTATCAGCGTCACGTCCGAAATTATCATCTGCATCACGCTAAAGAAGTCGTAGACGCACTGGACAAAGTCGTGCGCGAAGACCAGGTTGAACAGATACTGCTGGCTGGCGACGAAGTCATCATCCCGGTCTTGAAAAAGCAATTGCCGCCGCATCTGGCCGACAAGGTAGTTGACGTGCTGCGACTGGACATCACTACGCCCGAACATGAAATTTTTGCGGCGACGCTGGAAGCCATGCGCGAACAGGACGCGAAAGACGATGCCGAAAAAATCACGCGTCTGTTCGATCAATTCCACAGCGGACTGGCAACGCTGGGTGCGCACGATACGCTCGTTGCCTTGTCCAATGGGCAGGTGGATGAACTGTACCTGAGCGCTTCGCTCGAAACATTTCACGATGACGAAGAAACCGTCGGCGCGCCGCTCGTGCCAGGCACGCCGAACACGGATGCCGATCCGGCCACGCGCATCGTGCTGATGGCGGATGAACTGGTGACGCGCGCGCAACAAACCGGGGCCAACTTATGTTTTATCGAAGACGCCGCCTTGCTCGAATCCGTCGGCGGTATCGGCGCAACGTTGCGTTATCGCTTGTGAGAAAAACAGGATAAACACGCCAAATGAAATTGCATCGCTGGTCAATCCCTGTCCTCATTGTCTGTCTAGTGTTTTCAGGCGCGCCTGTTTCGACGGCGCAGGCACAAGGCGTTTTTCGTCTCAATGAAAAACAGGAAATCGAAGTCGGCAAACGCGCCGCGATTGAAGTCGAGATGGAGCAGCCCATCATCGAAGACGAGGAAGTCACGCGCTATCTGGATCGGCTGGGGCAGCGGCTCGCGCGTGCATCGGGGCGCAGTCATTTGCGCTATCGCTTTCGCGTCATCAACAGCGATGAGATCAATGCCTTCGCCTTGCCGGGCGGATTCATTTATGTCTATCGCGGCTTGATCGAAGCGGCGGACAATGAAAGCGAACTGGCGGGCGTGCTGGGACACGAAATCGGTCATATCGTCGCGCGGCACAGCGTTAGGCAAATCCGCCGTCAGCAATTGTCCGAATTGGGAGTGAGTGCCACCGGTCCTTTGTTCGGGCGTAGTTTGAAAGCAATCGCTGCGCGCCACGCCGGTCATACGGCGCTGGCCGGAATGTTCATGAAACACAGCCGCGAAGCTGAACGCGAAGCCGACCGGCTCGGCGCAAAAAATCTATACGATGCGGGGTACGAAGCGCGCGGAATGATGACGTTCTTTGATAAGCTCGCGGCGGTGCGCGAAACCAAACCGAATTTATTGGAGCAGTTTTTCGCCACGCATCCTGCTCCAGACGAACGCGCCGAACACATTGCCGATCTGCTCGAAGCCTTTCCCGCCAAAACCAGCTTGCGCGCGGACAGTCCCGAATTCCAGCAAATAAAACAACGCCTGAAACAACTCTATCCCGGCGGCACGCCCGCAAGCGCGAGCGTCACACGCCAACCCGCGCAGGCGCTGACGACGAGCGCAACCACCGCAAAAACGCGCGCGCAATTACAAGACGAAGCCGACGAACGCGAGCGCGAAATCGCCGCCATCTTTGCGCCGAACTTTTATCAGGGCTTGGGAGAATCGCCTCGCTACGATTACATCACGAATTTCGATTTTGACGGCGACTGGCGTGGCGATAACAACTGGAACAATTCCGCCAATCGCCAATTTCGGCTGAAGGCGTACATCTACTATGACGTGCGCGAAACGCCGTCGCATTACTTCATTCACTACGCCGCGTTTCATCCGCGCGATTACAAAGGCGGCAAACGGATGGGACGGTTGATGAGTCAGGCGATTCGCAAAGGCGTCAGTCTGGGCGGCAAATACGATCCGACCGGACGCGCGAACGAAGCGGTACTGGCGCACGAAAACGATCTGGAAGGCTGTCTGATCGTCGCCGAAAAGAATGGCGACGATCCGCGTCGTGCGCGTGTCGCGTTTGTCGAAACGCTGGCGCACAACAAGTTTTACAAATACGCGCCGACGACCGCGCCGCGCGCAGGCTTCGATAGCATTCAGTTGCAAGGGCAGCGCGTGAAATTGTTCATCGAACCCAAAGGACACGGCATCAACGCCTACACGGGCGATGCCACGCAACTCAAAGATTGTCGCAACGGCACATTGCTTTATACCTTCACCGGACGCGCCGAGGATTCCGAAAAACATCCGCAAGGGCCGGTCGGCTATGATCTGGTTCCGATGGCGACGACGCTGTGGCCGCCCGCGCGGCGCGGCATCACGCCGACTTACGCCGAAACGCACGATTACGGCACGCTCTATTTGAAGGTGCAAACCGCGAACGGCCACATCGAAGAACGCGCCATCAAAATTGGTCGCGTCGGTTCCGCCATTCGCAGCGTCGTTGGCGGACGCAATCTGGCGCGACCTCCCTGGGGCTGGTTCGACGGCACAACAAGCGATCAGCCGCTCGGCGAATGGTTCTTCGATCCGGCGCGCACGATCAAACAGCATTTCAATCTGGACGATAGTTTTTCTACGGTTTATCTTGAAGGCGTAGACAAATTCGGCAGAACGCCGTCAACAAAACAACTAAAGAAGGAGAAGCCATGAAAGCGACAGAAGTGATGACTCCCGACGTGATTACGGTACGCACCGACACGCCGGTCAATGAAATTGCACGATTGTTGACGCAGCATCGCATCAACGCTGTGCCGGTCGTGGACGATGAATTTCACGTCATCGGCCTGGTCAGCGAAGAAGAATTGTTCCTTAAGGAAAAAGGCGTTCCGTTTTCGATGGTCAAAGCTCCGGCGCTTTTCCGCCAGTGGGCTGATCCGACGCGGCTGGAACAGATGTACGCCGAAGCAGCGCATCACACCGCCGCCGATGTGATGAATCGCCACGTTGTCGTTGTCAATGCGACCGAAGAGATTGGGCAGGCGGCAACGTTGATGCTGAAACACAAACTCACCAGTTTGCCGGTGGTACGCGATGGCATTCTGGAAGGCATAGTCTCGCGTGCGGACATCCTGCGTTTGCTCGCCAAAGCGGGGTGATTCTGCATGCTGGCTGCCGTCCTTTCCGGGTTTCTTTTATCGTTCGCTGCGCCGCGTTTGCATCGGTTGACGCGCGCGGCGTCGGGTTGGTTGTTGGCGCTGTTGCCGCTGGCACTGTTCGTTTACTTCGCTTCGTTTCTTCCCGCCGTGACCGCTGGCCAGGTCATCGCTTCCGTCTGGCATTGGGTTCCAAGCCTCGGCATTCCACTTTCGTTTTATCTCGATGGATTGAGCCTCACGTTCGCGCTGCTCATCAGTGGCATAGGCGCGTTGGTTATCGTGTATGCGGGCGGTTATCTGGCAGGCGATGAGCGTCTGGGGCGATTGTATCTGCTGCTGCTGATTTTCATGGCTTCGATGCTGGGAATGGTTCTGGCGGGCAATGTCATCACGTTGTTCGTCTTTTGGGAACTGACCAGCATCAGTTCGTACCTGCTGATCGGTTTCGAGCACGACAAAGCGAGCGCGCGCGCAGCAGCGTTGCAAGCCTTGTTGATTACGGGTACGGGCGGACTGGCATTGCTGGCGGGATTGATCCTGCTCGGATTAGCGGGCGGCAGTTTTGAATTTTCTGCGCTGCTCACACAAGGCGATGTGTTGCGCGCGCATCCGCAGTATCTGGCGATGCTGTTGCTGGTGCTGGCGGGCGCGTTCACCAAATCCGCGCAGTTTCCATTTCATTTCTGGCTGCCGGGTGCAATGGCTGCGCCGACGCCGATCAGTGCCTATCTGCATTCGGCGACGATGGTCAAAGCAGGCGTGTATCTGCTGGCGCGGTTGACGCCTATGCTGGGCGGCACGGATGAATGGCATTACCTGGTCACGATGGCGGGCGCAGTGACGATGCTGCTCGGCGCAATGCTCGCGCTCGCGCAAACCGATCTCAAACGCATTCTGGCCTACACGACGGTCAGCGCGCTTGGCACATTAGTGTTGCTGATCGGACTTGGCACGACGCTAGCCATCAAGGCGGCGCTGGTGTTTCTGATCGTGCATTCGCTGTACAAAGGTGCGTTGTTTCTGGTCACAGGCGCGCTCGATCACGAAACCGGCACTCGCGATGTCGAACAACTCGGCGGCTTGTGGCGCGTCATGCCAGTGACGGCTGCGGCAACGGTGCTGGCCGCACTTTCAATGGCGGGATTGCCACCGCTCTTCGGCTTCATCAGCAAGGAACTGTTGTACGAAGCCAAGCTCGAAGCGCCGCGCGCCGCGTGGTTGATTACCGGCGCGGGCGTGCTGGCGAATGTATTGATGGTGTCGCTGGCGGCGGTCATCGCGCTCCGCCCCTTTTTCGGGCGCAAACGCGCCACGCCGAAAGACGCGCATGAAGCGCCGCTGGCAATGCTGCTCGGCCCCGCGCTGCTGGCGTTGACAGGCTTGATGATTGGTTTGTTGCCGGATGAGATTGCCACGCCGTTGTTGAGCGCAGCCGTCAGTGCGGCGCGCGCCGAAGCGACCGAAATCAAGCTTGCATTGTGGCACGGGCTGAATCCAATTCTGCTGCTCAGCGTCATCACGGTTGCCAGCGGCGCGGTGGTGTATGCGCTGCGCGAACGTTTGCGCTGGCTCGCGCATCGTTTGCACGCGCTGTCCGAATGGGGGCCGCCGCGTTGGTATGAATTGGGATTGAATGGTGTGCTGGCCTTTGCCAAAGGGCTGACGCGCGTGCTGCAAAACGGCTATTTGCGTGTTTACCTGCTGGTGATTGTGCTGACGACGTTGGGATTGGCGGGTTATTCATTCTTTAGTCGTGTGGGCTGGCAATGGCCTGCGATGACGTTCGATGTGCGCTTTTATGAATGGATCGTGGCGGCGGTGATTCTCAGTGCGGCAGTGGTGGCTGTGCGTTCGACTTCGCGGCTGGCTGCTGTCGCCGCACTCGGCGTAGTCGGTTTTGGCGTGGCATTGATTTACATTTTGTACGGCGCGCCTGATCTGGCAAAAACACAGTTTGCGATTGAAACGCTGACGGTCGTGTTGTTCGTGCTGGTGCTGTATCGGCTGCCGCGCTTTGCCAATTACACCAGCAAGCCCGCACGCCTGCGAGATCTGTTGATCGCTTTGTCAGTGGGAGGCTTGATGACGACGCTGTTGCTGGCGACGGTGGCGACTCCCATGCGATCACGCCTCGCCGGATATTTCGCGGAAACGAGCGCACCGCTGGCGAAAGGGCGCAACATCGTCAACGTGATTCTGGTGGATTTTCGCGGGCTGGATACGCTGGGCGAAATCATCGTGCTGTCCATCGCGGCGATTGGCGTGTTCGCGTTGCTGCGCTTGCGACCGGAAGGCGGAAAGCGTCAGTAACATTGTCATCACAACGCGCGGCGGGTTACGAATGATAGTCGCTGAGATAAAGCAGGTTTTCGTAGTCAACCAGCCCGAATCGCAGGTTGCGCAACCATCCCTGCCGTCCGAGTAGATTACGCTGTAAGCCCGGATATTTGGCGAAGTAAACAATGCTTTGAAATGCGATGTCGCCAGTTTGCAAAGTGACTTCGTGGCCGAAAGCTTCGAGCGTTCCGGTCAGACTACCGAGTTAAATGGGAATGCCTTGCTCAATGGGAACGCCGAGATCAAGGCCGTCTTCGTGTGTGAACAAGCAAACGGCAGCCCCACAATCCACTTTGGCTGTGACATCAAGACTGGTTCCAGCATAAGACAAAGTGACTTGTACGGGAATGCCTTCGTCGCTGTCTCGATAGCGAATTTCCTGCGTGAAATGAAGTTGTTTCATATTTTCAAAGCCCGACGTAAGGCAGGTCATCCGGCGCAGGAATGCGATGAATGAGCGGTCGTTTAGCTTGCACCGTTTTAAGTGCGGCGCTGATGTCCAGCCGATTCGGACTGGCGGCGATCAAGCGGTCGCCTTCAAGCGCCACCCATTGCCCGGCGTATTCGTGGCGATGTTGCGCGATCCAATCCCATTCGCGCGTGCGGTCGGGTTGCGGTTCGCACGGCACGCGCGCATTGAGCGGCGGATTCGATGGGGGCTGTTGCGCTTCGATCAACTGCACAAGGCGACGCTGTTCGAGGCGTGGCAATTGAATAACCTGCTGAAGAATGGTTTCGACGGTTGACATCGTTGTAACTCCTTTGTTGCGCCGCCGCCCGCGCAGCGGCCAGCGCATTATACTTGAAAAGAAACCTTATGAGTTCACTGATTCTGTCCACTGCCGCGCGCTATCTGTTGCCGTTGATGCTGCTATTTTCGGTGTTCCTGTTGTTGCGCGGACACAACGAACCGGGCGGCGGTTTCATCGGCGGACTGGTCGCGGCGGCGGCGTTTGCGCTGTATGCCTTTGCGTTCGATGTCGCGCACGCGCGGCGCACATTGCGCACCGATCCGCACGTGTTGATGGCGGCGGGGCTGGCGCTGGCATTGTTGAGCGGTTTGTTGCCGCTGGCGTTCGACAAACCGTTTCTGACTGGCTTGTGGCTCGATGGCGAATGGCCTGCGCTGGGCAAAGTCGGCACGCCGTTGCTGTTCGACCTGGGCGTATATCTCGTCGTGTTCGGCATTATGGTGATGATTTTGTTTGCGCTCGCTGAAAAACCGGAGGATGAGTGATGGAAATTTTGCTGGCCTTTGTCGTTGGTGGTTTGTACGCCGCTGCTGTGTATCTGATGCTGCGGCGCAGTCTGGTCAAATTGATTATCGGCCTGATTTTACTGGGTCATGCGACGAACCTGCTGATTTTCACCGCCGGACGTTTGACGCGCAGCCAATCGCCGATTGTGCCGGTGGGAGACGCGCTGCCGCCCGTTCCGTTTGCCGATCCTGTGCCGCAAGCGTTGATCCTGACCGCCATCGTCATCGGCTTCGGCGTGCAGGCGTTTGCGATTGTGCTGCTCAAACGCGCGTATCAAACCGTCGGCTCTGACGATTTAGACGCGATGAAAGCGACGGACGCATGAAACTACTGCTCGTGCTGCCCATTTTGATTCCGCTGGCGACGGCAGTGCTGATGCTGCTGGCGTGGCGGCGCGTGCGATTACAACGTGCCTTGAATGTCGCGGGTGCGACGGCGTTGCTGCTGGCGTCGGTTGCCTTGCTGGCGTTCGTGCGGCGCGACGGCATTCAGGTGGTGCAACTCGGCAACTGGCCTGCGCCATTCGGTATTACGTTCGTCGCGGATTTGCTGAGCGCGATGCTGGTTGTGCTGGCGGGCGTGCTGGGCCTGGCCGTTGCGGTGTATTCGCTCTTCAGTCTGGATGTGCGGCGCGAAGCCTTCGGGTATTACCCGCTGCTGCATTTGTTGTTGATGGGCGTGTGCGGCGCGTTTCTGACGGGCGATTTGTTCAATCTGTACGTCTGGTTCGAGGTGATGTTGATTGCGTCATTCGTGCTGTTGACGCTCGGCGGCACGCGGGCGCAGCTCGAAGGCGCAGTGAAATACGTGACGCTCAATCTCGTTTCGTCCGCGATTTTTCTGGCGGCGACGGGCTTGCTCTACGGCATCAGCGGCACGTTGAATATGGCCGATCTCGCGCGTCAATTGCCGCAAGCCGCGCAGCCCGGCTTAACGACGACGATTGCGCTGCTGTTCCTCATCGCGTTCGGCATCAAGGCTGCTGTGTTCCCGTTGTTCTTCTGGCTGCCCGCTTCGTATCACACCCCACCCATCGCCATCACTACGATTTTTTCCGGCTTGCTAACGAAGGTTGGCGTTTACGCAATGATCCGCGTCTTCACGTTGATTTTTGTTCAGGACGCTGGCTTCACGCATACGCTGATTCTGGTCATCGCCGGATTGACGATGGTCACGGGCGTGCTGGGCGCAGCGGCGCAAATGGATTTTCGGCGCTTGCTGTCGTTTCACATCGTCAGCCAGATTGGCTACGCGCTGATGGGGTTGGGATTATTTTCGCGGCTGGCGCTGGCCGCCGCCATCTTCTTTACGCTGCACGTTTCGATTGCGAAAGCGGCTTTGTTTCTGGCGAGCGGCGTCGTGCATCGGCTGCAAGGTTCATACAACCTGAAAAAGCTGGGAGGTTTGTTCCAACCTGCGCCTGTGCTGTCGGTATTGTTTTTGCTGCCCGCCTTGTCGCTCGCGGGCTTGCCGCCGCTGTCAGGCTTCTGGGCCAAGTTCGCGCTGGTGCGTGCGGGGCTGGAAAGCTCGCAATACACCATCGTTGCCGTTGCGCTCGGCGTCAGCGTGCTGACGTTATTTTCGATGACCAAAATCTGGGCGGAAGTGTTTTGGAAACCGCAACCCGCCAGCGACGCCGTCGTAGCGGAAATTCCTGCGGCAAAACCTTCGCTTGGCCTGTTGTTGCCGCTCGCTTTGCTGGCTTCGTTCAGCGTTGTGATGGGGTTGCTGGCGGAGCCGTTTTTCGCGCTCGCGTCGCAAGCCGCCGAGCAATTGCTCAATCCAACGGGCTACATCAATGCTGTGATGCAAGGAGGGCGCTGACGATGTTGTTGCTGAACATTTTGCTTGCGTTGGCATGGGCGGCGTTGATGGGCGATTTTTCGCCGCCGAGTTTGTTGTTCGGCTTTGCGCTGGGCTATTTGCTGTTGTGGCTGGGACAGCAGCATTTGACGCCGTCGAATTATTTTGTCCGTGTGCCGCGCGTGATCGGCTTTGTGTTTTATTTTCTCTGGCAATTGATTCGCGCCAATCTGCGCGTGACTTACGATGTTTTGACGTTGCGGCATCACATGCGCCCCGGCGTGGTGGCGATTCCGCTGGATGTCAAAACCGATGCCGAAATCACTTTGCTGGCGAATCTGCTGACGCTGACGCCCGGTTCGTTGAGCCTGGATGTTTCGGCGGATCGTAAGGTTTTATATCTGCACGTGATGTACATGACCGATGAAGAAGCAGTGCGGCGCGAAGTCAAAGACGGCTTCGAGCGGCGCGTGCGGGAGTTGCTGCAATGATGCTGAAAAATGTTGCGTTGTTTTTTGTGTTGCCGTTGCTCGGCGTGGCGCTCGTGTTGGCGTTTGTGCGATTGGCGCGCGGGCCGAGCTTGCCGGATCGCGTCGTGGCGCTGGATTTGATGACGGCGCTGGTGCTGGGCATGATCGCCGCGTATGGCATCGGCGCGGGACAACCCGTGTTTCTGGACGTAGCGATTGTGCTGGCGCTGGTTTCCTTCGTTGCCACCATTGCCTTTGCCGCGTATGTCGAAAGGAGCCAATCGTGATGCGCGATGTTGTCAGCTTGCTGCTGATGTTGCTGGGCGCGTTTTTTATGTTCGTCGCCGCGGTTGGCATTGTGCGTATGCCAGATTTGTTTTTGCGTATGTCGGCGGTTTCCAAATCCGCCACGCTCGGCGCGGCATGTATGTTGCTTGCGGCAGCGGTTCATTTCAATGCCTTTGGCATCACTACGCGCGTCGTCGCAACGATTGCGTTTCTGTTTCTGACCGCGCCCGTCGCCGCGCATCGCATCGGACGTGCCGCGTATTTTCTCGGCATGCCCTTGTGGCCAGGGACTGTGCGCGACGACCTGCGCGGCAAATATGACTACAAGACTCATCAACTGAAGGATTGATGATCTTTGTCGAAAGGAGCATGGCAAGGTACGGCTCACTATGCTCCCGTGTTACATCGAGATTCACGGTGTGAAGTAGCCTGTCACGTCTATCACCACGTGTATGGTCGAGAAAGGATAGATGTTGAAATGTCCGCTCCCGCTGATGCCTGAGATGAAAGAATTGCTTCGGACTTCATAAGGCACGTAGTTGATGTTCGACACGACCGGCAAGCTGTTGCCGGTCGGATACAGTGTGCCGAAACCATGGTTCGGAAGTTGATTGACGACTGCGAAGTTGCCGGAAACAGCCATCGCTGTGCTGGGAATCGCCAGACCGTTGCACGCTACGCGGGCGTTTTGTGTGCGAGTCGTTTGCGCCTGAATTGGTTGGCCTGGCGTATCGCAGCCCTGATAACCCGATCTGGTGTCCAGCAATCGCATTGGCGAAGACAGCGGTTGGTACAGCAATCCTGCGCCATTTACGTCCACGGCCTCTGTGCTGAAATACCCTGTGACGTCAATCACGGCATGCGCCGTCGAAAAGGTGTAAATGTTGAATTGGCCGCTGGAATTCAACCCGGTGACAAAGGAATTGCTGCTGACGCCATAAGGTTCGTAATTGACGTTGGACGTTTGCGGCAAGGAAATTCCTGCTGGATACACTACTCCAAAGCCGAAGTTGTTCAACTGATTGACGACGGCAAAATTTCCCGTAATGGCGCGAGCCGCCGCCGGAATTGTTACTCCACTGCAAGACACACGCGCGCTTTTTGTGATGAAACTTCGAGCGTTGATGGGCGTTCCAGGAGTGTCGCAACCGCTTTGACCAGGGCGCGTGTCCAGCAAGCGAACCGGTTTGGGCAACGGATGGTAATACAGTCCGCCTGAACCTGGAGGCGCGAAGTAGCCGGTAATGTCAATCACTGCATCCACTGTCGAAGACGCGAAGATGCTGAACTGCCCGTTCGCATTCAATGCCGTAATGAAAGAATTGCCGATCACCAATCCGGGTTTGTAATTCACGTTGGAAACATTCGGCGGTGAACCTCCAGTTGGATATAGAGTTCCATATCCGGCGGCATTGCCGGAGTTGATGATCGTGAAATTGCCGACCAGAGCTTGAGCCGTTGAAGGAATGGTTATTCCGTTGCAATAACCTCTGCCGTTTTGGATTCGCGGAACCTGACCTTGCAGAGGAGTGCCTGTCACGGTACAGCCTGCAAATCCAGCACGGGTTTCCAGCAAGCGCACTGGGTAGGGAAGCGGGTAATACTGCAATCCTTGCGCGGTCGGCGCGGCGGCCTGGCCGTTTTGCGTGATGGTCACAGTTTGGCCAGCCACAGTAATCGTAGCGGTTCGGGTTGCGCCGGTATTCGGCGCGACGGTGAACGACGCTGAACCATTTCCCGTGCCGGAACTGGATTGCAATGTAATCCATGAAAAGGAATTGCTCGACGACCAACCGCATCCGGCCGGAGATGTGACGGTGACTGTTCCGCTTCCGCCAGACGCGGCGATTGTAAAAACCGCAGGGCTGATCGAATAGCTGCACGTCAGGTTGACTTGCAAGGTGAAGCTGCGCGTGCTGGTTGCATTCGCGGTGTCCCTGACCATCAACGTAAAGCTGAACGTTCCTGCCTGAATCGGCGTGCCCGAAAGAGTTCCCGAACCTGTCAGGTTCAATCCGGGAGGCAACGCTCCGCCGGAAACGCTCCAGGTATAAGGCGGAGCGCCGCCGGTAGCGCTTACTGCTTGAGAATAGGAAACGCCGAGTTGCGGCGTTGGCAAGCTGGTCGTGGTGATGCTCAACGGATTGACCGGCGTGCTGCTGCCGGGATAAATGAAGCGCATGGAGTTTGCGTCATCTGCGCGCAGACTGGCGCAACGTCCATCGAAATGAGCGTAGGCGTACATCGTTGCATCTGAATCCAGCGAGTGGCCGACTCCCAGCGCGTGCCCCAGTTCATGGGTCGCAATTTCCTGCACGTTGCAGGGGTTGGTGAAATAACAACTGGCGTAGGGGTTGAACGACAAATTGCCTTCCAGCGCTCGGTAAAACGTGATGCCGTTGACGACTCGCGTTTGCCACAAGTCGTAGCTGATGATTCCAGCCGCAGCCAGAATTCCCGAACAACCTCCGCCCGCAGGTGGCGAAAATGCCGAATAACTGTCGCAGTTGTTGAACGAGATCGTGTTTTCGCCATCCAGCACCAGCAAGCCGCAGTTGCTGGTCGAACCGCCGCTGACGACACGAAGCGCCGAGCCGCTGACGCCCGACCAGGCGCTCATGGCCGCCGCTATGTCATTGAAAATCGTTCCGCTGGGAGCGCCTGAAGAATTGATCTTGAAGACCACCGACTGGCCGCTGTCCGGTTCAAACCAGCGCGGAGGCCGGTTCGGATTGATGAACGTGAAGTTCTGAGTCGGGCCAAGGCCGGAACCGCCGTTGATCTCCATCGGTTGCGTGCGAACCGAGACGTTTTTGTAGAACTTTTCTTCGTGTTGAGCCGCCGAAGTTTTGGTGGCGGCAATGCGCGAACGAAGCATGGACGCGAAGGACGCCCAATCGGAACGATCTGTAATCGGGCCGTTTTGCGACCGACCGACGACGCTCACGTTGCCCAATGTGGTTGAACGGGAAATCATCTGTCCGCTGACAGTCCGGCTTCCGGTAATCGAATACTTGCCCAGAAACCAGTTGTAAACGCGCAAGCTGCCATCCGGCCATGTGTCCAGATACAGCAGCACGTCTTCGCCGACTTTGAATTCAGCGGTGCCGAAAATCAGACTCCCTTTGTTGCCGAATTGCCCGCCGGGTTCTTTGATCATGATGTCGCCCGTCGAAAGCTTGCCTTTGAATACTTCCTGAACGCGCAACGTGATGTAAGTAAAGATGCCTTGATGCTGTTGATCCAGACCGCCGTTGATGGCGATTACCTGACCTCGGACAATGGCTCGCGCTCCGATAATCATTTCATCGTCGCTTGGGATAATGACGCTGGTGGCGAAAGCGGAATTGACTGCGAGTAACACACACACAAACACGAGCAAAGAAGCTCGCAACACGTTCTTCAAACACATACTTTTCTCCTGCACAACGGATGCGCGCACCTGCGCGGGCGCGCACTTCCGACTGCGTCCGTTCGAGACTGAACGGGTTTTCAATGCTGGATTCGTTGCTCCAAATCGAGACGGGGAATCTGTCTTTTCAAGTGTGAGTCCCGGTAACGGACACGACGGGGCTGGAATGGGCGGGGCTGAAAACCGGGATGTGTGTGTAGAAGTCCGAAACTTTATTGTTCTTACTTATGAGCGATTCGATTGGATTTGCGAATGAACTTATAGCGGGTTGCAATTGCACGCGACCTGTCAATTTGCTTACCAAGCGTTGGTAGAACAGGTTATTAACCTAAGTCGCATTCAAGTGAAAATCGCTATAATGGGTAAATGCTCTGGTTTCAGCGTCGCAGGTTTAGGCAGATGAACGATAAATAGTTGGCACCATGATTTCTCCGTTTGGTTAGTTTATAGCCCGCGCACACTTCACCGAAGGCTGGCATTTGTTGAACAAATTTAGCCGGATGGAGCGCGGAAAAGCTTCAGGCAATGAACACGTAGGCCTGTTGCTCAATCAGTTCTCAAAATATCGAAAATTTTGAAATTCAGGATTTGGGAGATTGCCAACTCTGATCGAAACACAAGCTTTAGGATGCTTTGTGAAGATGTGTTTCCGATTGACTACGGGGAAAGGTCAGATCGAGGGCGCTTTTAATGAGCTAGCGGGGCGCATTAAAACACCGGCCTCTAATTCTGTCAATTCTTAATTCCAAAATGTAAAAGACGATCTGCTGAGGCCAAGCCATCTGCTACTCTGACTGATTTTTTGCAAAGTAGAGCTAAGTTTTATCGTTGCAACATTTGCCGATTTGGCTTGACCAATCCACCTCATGAGCCTTCAGCGCTGGCCGACAAGAACATTTTCTTTATCGGTCAGTATTTACAAGAAACCACAATATATTGTTGAGAAACGTGATTGACAATCCGTATATGGTGGGACTATATTTTGCGCCGCTCAACACTAACAAAACAGGTAATTCATCGTGACTCAACGCTTTCTCAGCAAAAACTTCAGAAGCGGCTTGAGTCTTGAGATGCCGGGTTGTCTAAACTTCGGCTACGGGTTTTGTGTTTCAAGAATCCGAAACTGAATTCCTTTTGGTCGAGCCTGCAAACTAAAGTTTCTTTCAATCTCCAACATAGCTTTGCTCTTTGTCGGTTTTTCCGGGAAAGGGAGAACCGACGTTTCCAACAACCAACCCAACAAGTAATCGAAGGAAGTAGACAAGCCATGAGCGCAAGCAGACAACAAATCGTTCAATTTGCCAGCCCCGCAACCAAAACCCCGTTAGGCATTAACGCGCAACGAGTCGTTGCCAAACGCTATTCTCTGAAAGACCTGCAAGGCAATCCGCTGGAAACCTGGGATGACATCACCCGTCGAGTTGTTTCACACGTCGCCAAAGCCGAAACTGACCAGCGCCGCCGCGAAGAATTCACGCTCAACATGCTGCGATTGATGCACGAACGCGCGTTTATTCCCAACACACCTTGTCTGGTCAATGCCGGAAAGCCCAAAGGCCAGTTGGCTGCATGTTTTGTTCTGCCAGTGCCTGATTCGTTGGACGGCATTATGGAACACGCCAAATACTGCGCGCTGATTCATCAATCGGGTGGCGGAACAGGCATGACTTACGAACGGCTGCGTCCGGCAGGAACTCCCGTCGGCGAAGGTCGCGGGATGGCTTCCGGCCCGGTGTCGTTCATGCAGATAGTCAACACGATGACCGAAACCGTCAAACAAGGCGGCGTTCGTCGCGGCGCGAACATGGGCATTCTGGCCGTCGCTCACCCGGACATTCTGCGGTTCATTCACGCCAAAAACGATCAAAAGAGCCTGACCAATTTCAACATCTCCGTCACGGTCAGCGACAAATTTCTGCACGCAGTCGAAAACAACGAATGGTTCCAGACCGAATTCAACGGCAAGCCCTGGGATATGGCGATCTTCGATCCAAAAGCACCTAATGCAGAGGGCGGCGAAGGTGGCGAATACACTTACAAAGGCCAGAAACCGCCGAAACCAGGAATGGTTTTTGCGCCGGACATTTGGGAACGAATCATTTCGTCCACACATCGTTGGGCGGAACCTGGAATCATCTTCATTGACAACGTCAACCGCCACAATCCGCTGAAAAATTCGATGGGGTTGAAAAAGGCGTCGAACCCCTGTGCCGAACAGATGCTGCACGATTACAACGCCTGCAATCTGGGTTCGATTGATGTGGCCAAGTATTACGACGAAACGACCGACGATGTGGATTGGGACCGGTTTTCCAACGACATTTACTGGTCGGTGCGCTTTCTGGACAACGTGATTGACACCTGCGATTGGCCGTTGACGCAGATTCATGACACCGTTCATCGCACTCGCCCTGTCGGATTGGGAATAATGGGATTCGCCGATTTGTGTCTGCAGAAAAAGATCAGTTACGGCAGCGAAGAATCCGCATTGCTGGCCGACCGTATGATGGACTTTTTCCGCAAAGAATCCTGGCGAGCGTCATTGGCGCTCGGCGCGGAAAAAGGCGCAATGCCGGAATTCGAGCCGAACCGCGATCTTTATGAAGACCTGATTTACAACGAAGTCGGCTTGGATCGTTCGATTCCGCTGACTCCGCGAAATTACGAAGTCACGACCGTTGCGCCGACCGGCACGATTTCGTTGGTGGCGGAAACCAGTTCCGGCTGCGAACCGAACTTCTCGTACGCGTATGTTCGCCGCGACACGCTCGGCACCCGCACCTACGCGCATCCGATTGCGGCTAAAGCTCTGGGCATCAAGCTCGACAATTCCGATCCGGCTTCGATTGAAAAGGCTGCGGCCTACATCGTCGAAAACCGCGACAAGCTGCCGGAATATTTCGTGGACGCGATGACGCTTGATCCCGATCATCATCTGCGCGTGTTGAAGGCTTTTCAGGATCACGTGGACAATTCGATTTCGAAGACCGTCAATGCGCCTGCCAGTTACACGGTTGAAGACACAGACCGAGTGCATCGTCTGGCCTGGAAGATGGGAGTCAAAGCCGTCAGTTATTACCGCGACGGTTCGCGCGACGGCCAGGTGCTGACCGCTGTCAGCGCCGAAAAACCCGCCGAGGCCAAACCCGAAGCCAAGCCGGAAACGAAAGCCGACACCAGCCGCGAAGCCGTACAGGCGACGCATCAAACCACGCTGGCCGTCAACGAAGCTCAGCAGCGGTTGGAACGTCCGCGCGAATTGAGCGGTTCGACCTGGCAAGTTCCATTCGATCATCAAAACCTGTATGTGACGGTCAATCATGACGGCGCGCGCGTGCTGGAGGTCTTCGCCACTGGCGGAGGTCTTTCGGTTTCTGTTGGCTTGCTGGCGTCGAAGATGCTGCGCGGCGGATTCGAACCCGAAGAAGTCGCCGCCAGTTTGAACAAGGTCATCGGCAATCATTCGATCTGGTTCAATGCACGGCTCTGCACGTCGCCAGAGCAAGTCGTCGCTGAATGCATCATGCTGACCAAACGCCGGTTGATGCAGCAGCCGGATTCCGCCCGCGAAGCCGCCAAAATGGCTATGACTCAATCCGCCGAACAAGCCAAAGCGGTCCAACCATCTCAAATGGCGGGCAATGTCGTTTCGATGAAACCGGCGACAAATGATTCCAAGAAAGTCATCACCGCCTGCCCCGAATGCAGCAGCAACCAGATTGAATACGCTGGTGGCTGTTACACCTGCCGGGATTGTGGGTTCTCGAAGTGCGTGTAATTGATTCGACTGAATGAAATAACCCAGACTGAAGGCTTTTTGCTCAGTCTGGGTTATCTTTTTTGGTAAGAATATCAGAAGACCCGGCAGCGCTTATGGCTTTCGCTAAATTATGCGGACTCTGCACCGCAAGCAAAGTCGGTTAGTTTCCCCGTGCAACCTAAATTGCCTTTCCTGTTTGGCTGGCGCTGCCTCAGTTGTGTCCCACATGAAAAGGTACTCGTAAGTAACCGTCAACTTCGCTCCAG
>ERZ1066125.106-NODE-106-length-65107-cov-39.914991_pt1 | contig 65107 bp, 47 predicted proteins | sample MGYA00382772_ERZ1066125 | MGnify/ENA primary metagenome ERZ1066125 (study PRJEB33369, sample SAMEA5778355) | biofilm metagenome | biome: Industrial cooling water; feature: Water cooling tower basin; material: Biofilm | place: United Arab Emirates | collected... | reverse complement strand
CAAAGACAAACCTCGCCACAATTAGTTCAAGTTATTTTTGGGACACCACACTAGGATTAACCGGCGGTTGGATTTATGCCGGGTTGTTGAGCGTTGCGTCGGCGTTCGCATCGCGCCAACCAGCGCAAGCGCAGGGAGTGAGAAAACGCCGTAAGCGCGAGCGTCTATTCGGGACCCGGGCTCATGCCCGCTGCGGCGACGCCATGATGCGGATCGAGTGCTTGCCTCTTTTCTTCTTGCTGTGGATGGTTTCAACACCGTTGCGCGCAGACTGGCCCCCAGCGCCACCGGGCGCAATCTTGTTGACTGTTACCGACCCAAGTGGCGTCGAGCGCCCGGGCGATCTCGCGCGGGGCGGGGTTCCGCTGCCGCGCGGTGCAGGCGTCGTCGATCCGTCGAGATTGCGCTTGCTGGATGCCAATGGGGTTGCACTGCCGGCGCAGTTCCGCGTGCTGGCGCGCTGGAACGCGCCGCGCGATCAGCTGAGCGCGCCGGTGCAGTGGGTGCTCGTTGATGGCCCGGCACCGGCAGCGAACACCAGCCTGCGATTGCAGACCGACGCGCCGCCGGGCAATTCACCGTCGCCCGTCACGCCGCTCACAGTGACGCAGGCGAGTGGCCGCTACTCGATCGATACCGGCGCCGCGCGCTTCGTGATCGACCCCGCGGGTGGTGCGCTGTTTGCCGAAGTGCGTGCCGCCGACGGAAGCCTGCTCGGTATCGGTGAGCGCTTCTCGGTTGGCATCAACGGCAACGTGTACCAGACCAGCGACGTGCGGTTTGCTCGCATCGATGCGCAAGGGCCGCTCGCGGCGACACTGACCGTGGCTTGGCTGACCAATGTGCCGACCGCCGGCGGCGGCCGGGTGTCGTTGCGTCGTCAATATGAGTTTGCTGCTGGTTCGCCGACGGCCGTAGTGCGCTCGGCGCTGGCGTGGGAAGGCGAGCGCTGCGGCAACCCCGAACTCCTGAGCTGTGCGGCCGGCGTTAATGGTCTGCAGTTGACTTTCGCGCGCGATGCGCTGCAGCCGGCAGGTGCTGGCGCACGCACGGTGCGGGTACTGGCCGAAGCGGGTGCAGCAACGGACGTCGCTGCGCTGGCACCCGGTGCAACCGCGCACCTGCGCCAACTTCGGCGCAGCGCGCGAACGCAGGCGCAGGCCTATGAACTGGCGATCCCAGGCGTGACGCGACAGGGCTTGCGCGCAAATGGCGGTGCTCTTGCGCTGTCGACCGCGGGCAGCGGCGCGCTGGGCATTGCGCTGGCACGGATGGATCATCACGAGCCGCAGGCACTGCGGGTGCTCGCCAACGGCAGTGTCGCGCTGGACTGGATCGATACGCCGGGCATCTGGGTTGGCAGCCGGCAAGCGGTGTTCGCGACCGCTGCGGTGGCGGCGCTGCCCGTCGCACCGGATGCCGTGATCCTCAACCGTCGGCTGTGGGCGCCGCTGGCGCATCCGCTGCGCTTGTGGGCCGCGCCAGCGCAGTTTGCCGCATCCGAGGCAGTGCCCGAGTTCCCGGTGGGTCCATTGCCGGCGGCGTATGCGGGCTTCGACCCGCTGGTCGAGCGCATGCTGACGACGACGCGCACGCGTTTCGATGCGCTGGGGCTGCGCGGTTTGATGACCACCGGCCTGTGGCCGTCGTACTGGGGCACCCCAAACGACCCACCACCAGATTGCGGCGCAAACGACCCCACGCCCGCCGACGATTGGGATGATCCCTACTGGTGCGCGTCTTGGACCGACTATCACAACGCAGCGACGGCAGGCGCGCTCGCCGCCTTCCGCGCCGGCGACCCCGCGTGGTTCGACGCGATCTCGGTGCCGGCCGCCCAGCGCATGCTGCACACGCAGATCATGCAGTGTGCGCCAGACGATCCCTGGTTCTACTGCGCCCAGGCGCCTGCCGGCGGCGGTGGCTATCGCAGCAACTTCAATTCCTCGCACGCGTACTTCGAGAATCTGATCCTCTATCACTTTCTCACCGGAGACCCGTGGGTGATCGACACGCTCGCGCGTGGCGCGTCGACCATGCGCGCGTATTTGTGCGGCACGCGCGCAGGCAGCCCACCGGGGCCGATGTGCGCGCCGACCACGCCGGGCCCCGACGACTTTGTGCAGTTCAACGACCGCGCTGCCAGCCAGTGGTACGAAGTGTTCCGCTTTCTCGGTCAGACCGTCGATGGCAGTTATCTGGATGACTGGCGGGGCAACATCGCGCGCTGGTTGAGCCTGTTCTGGGCGCAGGGGACGGATGCGCAGGGGCGCAGGCTCGGTTTCATCGTGCAATCGGGTGTCGGTAACGGGCTGTCCATCCTCGCGCCGGGTAGTTACACCACGTCCCAACTTTGGATGGCTTCGGCCTATGATTTCGAGCAGCTCGCGCGCCTGAGCGTGGCCACCCAGGACAGCCCGATCGGCAGCCCCGCGTTGGCGCCGTCGACGGTGATCGGCGACTGGGGCCGCACACTGTGGCGCACCGCATCGCTGCTCCCCGGCAACGGCACGGCGGCAGGAATCTGGCCAAACACGCTCGACTTCGAGTGGTCCGGCGCTCGGCTCGGTGGCACGATCTCGGGTGTTGCGCCGGGCTGGGCGCCGGGCGCGATGCCTGCCCCGTGTTTCGACGATTGCCTGTATGACACCGGCAAGGCGTTCATGACCGCAGCCATCGCCCGCGCCGCCGACTTCACCGCCGATCCGGCGCTGCGCGCACTTGCCGATGACTATGTACGCCATTCCATCGCCCGCGCCACCGCCGCCGATGTCTCGCTCGGCAAGGAGGGAGGCGAGTACCTGGTTCGACTGCCTTCAGCCGTGGCGCGCTTGTCGGCGAGCACCACGGCACCGCTGTTCGCGAACGGTTTTGAATCTGCCAACTGATCCGGAGTCGCCAATGAACCTAAGCTCCCTCTTTTTGTGCGCCGCCATGGTGGCCACGCCCGCGGATGTTGCCGCCCCGGCACCCACGGTCGTCGTCAATGCCGAGACGCTGTCGCCGCAAGTGCTTGACGATTTCGTCACCCGCTTTGGGCAGCGGCCACCACCCGGTCGCTATTGGTACGATCGCATGACCGGGGCCTGGGGGCACGAGGGCCACGGCACGGCGGGCTTTATGCCGGCGGGTTTGCAGCTCGGTGGCGCACTGCGCGCCGACGCGTCGGCTGGTCGTACCGGTGTGTTCATCAACGGCCGCGAACTGGCTGACAGCGACGTCGCCGGCCTGTGGTCGATTGGCATCCCGGCACAGCGCGGCCGCTGGTGGGTCGATGCCTGGGGCAATGCCGGTCCAGAAGGATTCGCGGCAACGTTCAACGTGTTTGCGGTCGCACGCCAGGCCGGTGCGGCCTCGGGCAGAGACTCGATCTGGCGCTCCTGGGGGTCGGGTGACAACAAGGGCTCGACGTGGATCGGCAGCGACGGCTCGCTGTCGCACAGCACCACGATCAACGGCAAGACCTACGACTATTTCATCGGCGATTAAGTGCGCTCGTGCGCAGCACGACCTGACCGGCAGTAAATCTGGGTTGCTACAACACGCGACTGGATTAGTGTTACGTGTCGCATCTGAACTGTTGTGCCGGGCAGGACCGCGGGCAGATCGCTGGTCACGGTGAATCGCGACCTGCGACGCCAGCAGGCCAAGCTTGCTGGAGCAAGCCACCCCTATGGAAGGGTTAGGCGCTGCCTCCCGCATGATTCGCCTTCAGCATGTTACAGAACAGCGCCCCTTGTTCAATTGCATCATCCAGCGCTACGTGCGAGTGTGGAAACTTGTCGAACCACAGCTTCGGCATGTTGCGTTTAGTGCTTTCTCGGTACTCGGTCTTTAGCACCGCCATTGCGAAAGACTTCATGTCAAGCGCTGAATGACTGAACGGGCTCTCGCCAACGAAGCGGATGAGATACCAGTAGACGAACAGGAAATCGAAGCCGGCCGGATAAGCGACGAAAACGGGCTTGCCTTTGAGTGTCTTGATCCATTCGACATAGGCGCGCATAGCCGCCTCAGGCTTCTGGAGGTCTTTCCTGCATGCCGCCCATGCTTCCGGATGGGTAGCCCACCACTCTGCTGTCTTGGGATGGGCTATAGCACCTTCCAAGGTTTCCAGATTTGCAGAGAAGGTTGAAACGAGCTTCTTGTCTGAGGTGTACGCGGCGGAACCGAAGCTCAGCATGGAATGTGGGCCTGGTATTGGACCGTCGGTTTCAACATCGGTGCTTATGTAGATCTCGCTCATATTGTGCGCTCCATTGTGTGCTCGAGTTTCGGGTGCCCTTTTGTGTGCCCCGCCCAACAGACCACACGCTAAGGTCAGAGCCGCGCACTCACTTAAGCCAGTTTTGCGAGGCGGTCGATCCGGCCAATCTGCGGTCCCGCCCCAATCTGGGCTTTTGCGCTCGGCCTTTGTCATGAATTTGGACTCATCCAGAACGTCTGTCGCGCACCCATGCCGACGCCCACACACACTTGCGATGAGCGCGCTGCTGACTTTGTCGCTTATTCCCGCCATGCCTCTATACGCTTCCTGCAGCGGCTTTGGCTTCACCTTGCTGCCGGGTGGACCTGCGCCCAATACCAGCGTTGCGCTCGGCGGCGAGGTCGCAGTACAAGCGGTCACCGCCGACTTTAACGGCGATGGCATTCCTGATGTGGCCACTGGCAATGTCAACAGCGGCAATATCGTCATTGCGCTGGGCACAGGCAGTGGGTTGGTAGTGCAGACCGCCGCCTCGCCGATTGACCTGCCAGGCGATTCACGCGCCACCGGGCTGGCCGTGGGCGATTTCAATGAAGACGGCATTGTGGATCTGGTGGTGTCGCACTTGATCGTCGGCGCGACCGTGTTTCTGGGCAATGGCAGCGGCGGATTTGTGGTCGCCGGTAGCGTCAATTACGGAACGGGTGCGAACATCATGGAGCGGGTCGCTGTCGCTGACTTCAATAGTGATGGCAATCTGGATATCGCGTTGACGGACGCCGGCCCGGATCGACTGCGACTGGCCTTCGGCAACGGACAGGGCGGTCTGGCAGTCTCTGGCACCTTGCTGGTCTCGCCCGACCTCGACCTGCCACTGGACGTGGCAGCGGGCGATGTGGACGGCGATGGTGATGTGGACCTGTTGACCGTCGGCGGTTTGAGTGATCGCCTAATCGTCTTTGCCGGCGATGGCGCAGGCGGATTCACGCCAGTGCAATCGCTGCCCGCGGTCATCGACGCCAGCGCCTCTCCACGCAGTGTGTCGCTGGCCGATGTCAATGCCGACGGGCGCCCAGACGCCCTGGTATCCAGCTCGGTACGCCGGAGCAACGGCGGGGTGCCGCCTTCGCCTTTCGATCGAGCACTGGTGTATCACGGCACCTCTGGAGGCGCCTTGGCAGCACCTTTTGGCGTGCAGTTAGGTAATGATCTAAGCGTGCTCTTTGCCGCCGACCTCGACGCCGACGGGCGCATGGATCTCGCAGCTGCCAATCCCGCTTTCAGCTTTCATGGATCAATAGCACGCGCTGAGCCCGGCGGCGGCTTTGGACTTCCGCTGTTTCTTCCAGCGAGGGCCAGCACATTTGCGGTTGCCGATGACTTTGACGTTGACGGCTTCATGGATTTCGCCATCCTCAACTCAGCCGACCCGCCTTCCTTGTCGATCTACATCAACAACTGCGTGGAAGACCCGATTTTCAGCAACGGCTTTGAAGGGTCGTAGCCAGGCCGAAAGTACGCATGGGTGTGCCGTCCGGAGATGCCGTGGCGGCGGATCAATCCGGCACGGATACCCGTCGGGGATCCTGTTGGAGAGATATCTGTACCCGTAGATATGTGCGACATTCGGTTGCTCTGAAAAGGACGAGGCCTTTGCCAAACTGGTGATGAGATTTCGGCCATTGCATTGAGCTGGTCGACCACGCCGGCTGCCAGCTCAGACCCGCCAAACCCGGCAAGATCGATGAGCGCGAGCCGATGGCACTCAGCAAACTGAGGCTCGATGCCAACTACTGGACCGCGCACGCCAAAGGCGTCGGCTAAGGTTACTGGCGCTTCGTTGCCAGTGTGGAGCACTCAAAGCCAAAGCCGCCGAGTGGAAGCGACAACGGCTTAAGGGCATCGGTTCTGCCCGGCGTCCGCCGCTGGCGTCTGGGGGCGTTTGCCGCGCGCCAGAAATCACCGTCATGGAAACAAAATTTCGTACGTTTGGACGTTTATGCGGCAAAAATCCTGAAGGACTGAAAGGGAAAGTGGATGTCCGCGCCCCGTCTCGGCTAAGCTTGACGCGACGCGGCCCAGATTGCGGCGCTGGATCTGATGGGTTGAGTCTCGAAGGCGCGGGTGCGTGGCGGTCGCTGCGGTAATCGGAACGGCGCCCGGGGTTTTGAGAACACCTGGAGTGGTGTTGGCTCCGTCTGGAGGCAATTGAAGATGGCACAGATTACGTTCCGCAATAACACAAAAGAGGTGGTCCGACTGGCGATTTTTAGAGTGCCGGTGATCAACCCGACGCTCTCGACGATCGCTTGGAGGATCGCTGAGCCGCCGCCCGGTGGAACCCAGACGGTCGAGATTCCAGCGGGTTTCACAGTGTTCGCGAAGTACTCGACCGATCCGACGAAACCGTCGCATCTGGATGCCGAGACGGCGCATGTCGCTTTTGCTGAAACGACGGCGCGATTTTCCGTGGATGCCTTGACCTCGCAAGATCACGCTACCAGTGCCGCCGTCATCAATCAGCACTTTGATGGTCTGGTGATGAACGAGGTTCGGATTACCAACAACTACCCGCTCGGCGTATTGCTGGCCATCGCTCAGGACGGCGATCCGATCCTCGAGCCGCAAGTGGTTTGGCCCGGAGGACTATTTCTGGAAGATGTGCGCGGCAGCCTCTACGTGGCTGTCGTGGCGGAGTTCGTCAGCAAAGGCCAACGCCTGGTGCAAGAGGAAGTCTCGCTAACACAGATGGAAGTGCTCGAAGGTGGCACAATCACCGTCTCCGGCTCGATGTGGACAGGGTATGCCTTGGTCGCAAGCTGATTGCCGATGCAGCAGCGGATGTCCAGATTGGCGATGAGCAATCGCCGGTGCATCGAATTAGTCGATTACACCGGCCGCAAACTCAGACCCGCCAAACGCGGCAAGATCGATGAGCGCGAGCCGATGGCACTCAGCAAACTGAGGCTCGATGCCAATTACTAGACCGCGCACGTCAAAGGCGTCGGCTCTGGTACTTGGCGCTTCGTTGCCAGCGCGGAAGCACTCGAAGCCAAAGCCGCCGAGTGGAAGCGACAGTGGCTCAAGGGCATCGGTTATGCCCGGCGTCTCGTGACCTGCTGAGAAACTCACGTGGGACTTTTGGCACCGCTGGCGTCTGGGGGCGTTTGCCGCGCGCCAGAAATCACCGTCATGGAAACACAATTTCGTACGTCTCGACGTTTGCGCGGCAAAATCCTATAGGACTGAATTGGAAAGTGGGTGTCCGCCTCTCGGGCTGCCTCTCGGGCTGCGCTTGTCGGCCAGCGCCACGGCACCACTGTTCGCGAACGGCTTCGAACCCGCCAACTGATCCGGCGTCGCCAATGAACTCTATCTGGGGGATATCAGCGATGCGTTTCGACGATGCAACGATGAGTTGTTGGGATGTCATCGTTGCTATCCGGCGAGTGACGCACGCTATCGGCGGATAGGACGCAAGAGGTTGGTGGATAGCATCGTTGATATCCAACCTAAGCATCGATGGATTCGCCGACGTCAACGTTGCTATCGGGCGAGTGACGCACGCTATCGGCTGATAGGACGCATGAGGTCAGTGGATGGCATCGTTGATATCCAACATACGCATCGATGGATTCGCCGACGTCAACGTTGCTATCCGGCGAGTGACGCACGCTATCGGCGGATAGGACGCATGAGGTTGGTGGATAGCATCGTTGATATCCAACATACGCATCGATGGATTCGCCGATGTCAACGTTGCTATCTGGCGATAGCAACGTTGACGTCCGGGAACGGACGGATGACGTCGCGATATCAATGGTCCGTTCCCCAAATAGACGCGTCCTATTGCGGCTTGGTCGATGGATATCGGCGGTATCGGATGATGCCGCGGCAAGCCGCGATCAACTGGCGCTTCGTTGCCAGCGTCGAAGCGAACAGCCTACCGTGCGCATTTTGCTCATCGCGACCGGTCGTTTCGGTTCATCGTGACCGGTTGCTGCCGATAGTTGTGGGTTGGTCGGATTCTAACGGTGTCGGTCACGATGGGGTCTCGGATCTTGACGTTGCCGGTGGCTTTTTGCGCATGGATTGGCCCTCGCGCAGCGATCCGCGCATCCAAGAAGTCTAAAGGCTCCCGGCCCAGGACTCGGGTGTCAGCACGTCGAATTTCGAGCTGCGCATCGTCCGCCGCGCCAGGCGCAATAGCTCTCGGTCGCGGGTCAGCAGCACCGCAGCGCCGGCATCGCGAGCGAGTTCCAGGAATCTCTGGTCGTCCGGGTCGCGACAGCGCGGCAACACGATCGGAAGCGGCGCCGGATCGATCATCGGCGCACCGGCAACGTACGCAGCGCCGGCCAGCCTGCGCTGCGCGTCGTCGAAGGGGAATTGTCAAGCGTGCAGCGCCCGCAGCCACTCCGAACGCACAACTGCCTTCGCCACCATCTCGTGCGTTGACAACACCTTGCGCAACGCCTCGCACGCCGGGTAGAGGAACAGCGCGAGGCAGACATTGGTACCGATGACGAGACGGGGACGAAAAATCACGCGCGTCCAAGGCAAATGTCGACCGGCAATTCTGACCGCCGTGCGGACCGGAATCTACCTTTCAAATGCAGGTCGATTGGGGCGGTCCTGCGAAAACGAAGCGCTCGATTCGCGTCGAACGGCTACTGCCGTCCATGGTGTACTCGAACTGGCCCCGTGCGCCATCGTCGAAGCGCAGCTCAGCCTCTCCGATGTCGGGCAGCGGAAACGTGGTGGCCGGACCCGTGATCGCCGCGAACGGGGTTCCGCGCTGGGCGCCTTGCAGACTTCCGCGGTAACTGCCCTGATGACTGCGCGTTAACAATCCCACGACCCACATCGGTTCCCCGTCGGACGCATAGCTGTACCAGGAAAGGAAAATCCGACCATCGGATTCGCTGAGATACAGGCCCCAGCCGGGCTCGCTGGGCGTCCACCAGAAGTCGCTGGCATTTCGCGATCCGGTAGAGCTGCCCTGTCCCATCAAACAGATAGGCTCCGGACCCGGCGACAGCCGCCGCATCGATCGAGTTTGCTCAACGCCACCGATTCTGTAGCTGAAACTCAGTTCGCCTTCGGCAGGCGAGAAGAAACGTGCATCGCCGACCGCTGTACTGCCAAGGCTCGCGGGCACGGCGGCGATGTTGGCGAAGGGCGTGCCGGTAAAGCGAAGGAGTTGTCCGGCGTAGCTGCCATCCGCCTGGCGCGTCGCGCCGGGAACCAGAAACCAAATCGGCCGACCGGATTCCGAATAGGTAAACCACGCGGGAAAGAGCACGTCGCCCTGCCGGGTGATGCTGAGGCCCCATCCATCCTGCCCAGGAACATACCAGAGACCGGTCAATCGCTCTTGCAAGCCGGCGACGCTCGCGAAGAAGCCGAATACCCGATCGGCACCCCAATCCCTTGCGGTTGGGCCGATCGCGTCGGCGGACAGATACTGACGGCCGTCGGGGTAGGTATGGCCGGCACCCCGGATTTGCAGCAGGCGAACAGGCGCCGCACAGCCGTCCCACTGTGTCTCGACGCTGAAGATGCCATCGCCGTCCCGGGGGAATTCCGAACGCTCGCGGCTGGCGCTACATCCGTGACGCTGCGCCCAGTTAGCCATCGTCTCACGGATGCCAACTTTGCGACCGACGACAGCTCCGAGACAGGTCGTACTTGATTCGTCAAAAGTCCAGCACGGATCTGCCGTTCCGTGAATCCCGAGAACGGCGACCGGGCGGACCGGCGCGCAGGCCCGCGTTGCCTCGAACTGATTGCCCCCTCCGACCGGCGCGATCGCCGTTAGCGCATCGGCCATTTCGCAGGCCAAGCGGTGTGCCAGTGCCGCACCGTTCGAAAGGCCGGTGGCGAAAACCGCCCGGCGATCGATATGCATCCAGCGCTCCAGGTCGCCCAGCACAGCGCGAATGTAGGCGACATCGTCCACTGCGCTCACGCACGCCTGGGCGCCGACGCACTGCCAACCGGACGTTCCGCCGCCGGCATTCCACTGTCGCTGCGCACTGCCAGAGCTTGTTCGAGTACCGTTCGGAATCGCGAGCACAAAGCCATATCGTTCGGCGACGCTGTGCCAGCAGGAACTATCGCTGCGCTGGCCACTCGCGCAACTCATGTCGATCCCGCTGTTGGAATTGCCATTGCCGCCGTGCAGTACCAAGACGACGGGAGTGGCCACAGAGACGACGTGATTGCTGGGCCGGAAAATCGCGTAAGGTCGGTCCGCGTGGGACGCCACCGGACAGTCGGCGATCACGCCGGTCGGCGCACAGGGTGCCGAGCTCGGGCTCCAGCCGGCTGCAGAGATGGGTTGCGCGAACAACCATGCCAGGATGAAGAGGCGAGGCAGCATGATCCGGACCGACGAGAAAGATGAGCCTGGTAACGCGCTTGCGCAGCCTCGGTTGACTGCCGTATGCCAAGGCCCGCAACCGAACATCAGTGCCGAGACTTGGTCGCTGCAGGACGCTAGTGTGGGTTACTTTTTTGACACGAGGCCTTGGCCCACGAAGGCGGAACCTCGTCGGTGCAATGGGAGGGACCTGCCGATGCTCGTTCGCAGCATCGGCGCGGCCTGAAGGCGCAGGGTACCGCGCGCCGCGAGCCCCTGCGTATCGCCTTTGGCGTCGCGACCGACGATTGGGCCTATGAGCTGGCGCTCGGCATATCGGCAGGCGGCAATCCGGTGCTCGAGGGTTCGCGATTCAAGCTCGATCCGGAGATCAAGAGCGAATATGTCTGGCATGCGCCGCCGCGGCGGCGCGCCAACACTTGGCTGGAGCGCGATGGCCAACGCGTATCGCTGCGCGATGGCGACGGCGCATGGACCGTACTCGGCTATTCGCCCTCGACCTCGCGGTCGGTGCTGTCGCAAATCGGCGAACCGGAGCGATTTCCGGAGCTGCTTGCTGTGCGCGAGACGTTCCGGCGCTGGCGCTTCTACGATGGCTTCCGCACCGACGCGGAAAGCCCGCTGCGGCAACCGCGAGTGAGCGTGCAAACGGAGGCGCTGGCGGGCGATGGCCGCGATCTGGCCGCCGCCTTGCAGACCATCGTCGAAATCGGCGACGCCGATGCGCTGGCCGACGCCATCGCCGATGCCTTCGAGGGTTCGCAGCTTGCCATCCTTGGCGACGACGCGCGTCTGCAAGTGGGACTCAGCGTGGACGGATTGCTGCGCCCGCTAACCGCCGCCGAACTCAGCGATGGCACGCTGCGCTACTTCTGCCTGCTGGCCGCCTTGCTGAGCCCGAGGCCGCCGCCCTTGCTGGTGCTCAACGAGCCAGAACAGAGTTTGCACTCCGACCTGCTGCTTCCGTTGGCCCGACAAATCGTCGCCACCGCCAAGTGCACGCAAGTGTGGGTCATCAGCCACGCACCGGCTTTGGTCAGGGCGATCAACGAGGTCGGCCGTCAAGACGCACTCGTGCTCGTTCGGGAAGCCGGCGAAACGCGCGTCCAGGGTCAAGGTTTGCTGGGCGAACCGGTCTGGCCATGAGCGATGGTGGTCATGGGTCACGGATCGGCGTTTTCCGACGTGTCCAGAATCAGTTCAACGTCGTCTTTGATTCCCGCCACCCATCCATCACCCTGTTCGACCAATTGCATCGGTGCGCTATTGCCTTTCAGATGGCAGCGCGGGTAGTCGATGAAAAAGCTACCGGTGGGTTCGTAGTGCCATCCGCCGCAGGCCGCATCGCCGACGCACAACGCCTGACAGTCGCGCGCGGTTTGATCGACCGTAAACTCGACAACACGTGTGCCGCCGCCATCCTCGCCGTCGAGCCGTTCGCCGCCCACCCAATCGAGACTGTGCCCCGGAATCCAAGGCTGACCGGTTTTGACGCGCGGGGACGGTTCCGCTGCGATTTTGTCAAGCGCCGCGCCAAGCGCGGCGGCATCGCGCGCCTCGAGGTAACGGCCGCCGGTGCTCTCCGCGAGACATTGCAGTTGGCTGCGTGCCGGGCCTTCTGGCAGGTCGAAGCCGATGACGTGGGCGGTGAAGTCCACACCCAGTTGCTCCAGTTCCGCGCCGAGCGCGCACGGATCGGCGTTGCACGTTTCTTCGCCGTCGCTGATCAGGATCACTGTCGCGCGCTGTTCGCGCAGTCGCAGCGCCTCAGCGGCAGCGCGCACGCTGGCGGTGATCGGTGTCATGCCCTTCGGTACCAGTGCGTCGACGCGCGTTTGGAAGGCGCTCAGGTCGACGGGCTCGGGTTCCAATAAGGTCTCGATATCAGCGCAATCGCCCTTGCGACGATGCCCATAAGCCATCAGTCCAAGTCCATGCGTTGCAGGCCAGGTCGCCAGCATTCCGACCACCGCCTCGCGCGCTATCTCGATCTTTGGGCGTCCGTCGATTTGCCCCCACATCGAACCCGAGGCATCGAGGACCAGGATCGCCTGTTCCTCGGCATGCAGAGGTGAGGCCAGCGCAAGGGCGGCAACGCACATCCAGCAACGAATCATTCGAACCTCCTTCAAGCGAAAGCTAACGACACGGCCCTCGACGCTGACAGAGGCCATGAGCAGGGAGCGTCAACATACGCTAGGCACGCGTCGGCGCGCCGCACCCTTCGATCCTGATTCGACATGGCCCAGGCGCTTGGTGCGGGCAACATCCGTGGCTATGACAACGGGCTTGCGAAGCCGTTGCGGAGCAAGGTCGGCACCAGAACGAAGCGCTTCCGCAGTTGCGATGGAGGAAGTCCAAGGGCCGCAAAACCACCTAGTCTGTTTGAGGCCTCGAACCTGCCGAAACCTGCCAAATCCGTCGTTTAGTGTCATTTTCGCTGTAAGGGTATAAGCTGATCAATGACTTACGCGATTGGCCCAGGAGTTTGGTGGCGGTGGCCGACGTCCAATGAAGCTTGACCTCTGCAGGCAGTGGCGATTACTGTCAATCAAGTCATCAAGTGTTAGACGGTGCTCTTGATTTCATTTCAATGCGCTCAACGCTTCGGGACACCCAGCTAGCGCTAAGCTTCGGGACACCCAGCAGCTGACAATCGCTTCTTCAGCGCAGTGGATTGCCCGCGCGGATAGCCTGCTTGCTCTGCCAGTGCGGCGGCGCGGGTTGCGGTGGGCGCGGTGCGTGAGGTGATGGAGGATGGCATCTGCGACGGTGGGATCGTTGAGCCAGGCCTGCCAGTGCTCGATCGGCAGCTGGCTGGTCGATTCAGGCGCTTAGAGTGATGTTTTTGCACCGGCATCTCTCGTAACTTGTTCCGAAGTTCGATCAAAAATTCCTGGATAACCCAAAAACTGACTTCCACTTTCAAGAAGACCAAAGGCACCTTTAAGTATTGGCACCCTATGGAGGCTTGCGCGGCTCATGGGTCCGCGAACTCGACGATGTACGATGCTGGAGAGGCGACGAAACTCCTTCCAATCTACAGCGTCGACATCAGCCTCTGAATAAGAGGAACGCTGTCTTGCTCCAGCCTCATTCCAATGAGTGAAAGTACTGCGCTGCAACGCCTTCGAACCGTCGCTTTGAAAGCGTCCCATAAGCAGTTGGAACGCCGCAACACCACATAACTCAAATCGCGAAGTACCAAGATCTGGGTTGAGTCTGAACTCCCTAACATAAGGCTGGCTTGTTACGGAGCACCACCACCCTCGCACGAAGACTGCGCCGTGATTGTCGTCAAGGTGCCCGGAACTCACTATCTCTCTGCCATTCTTAAACTCGCGAATAGGCTTATCAACTGCAGAGTACGCCTCGTACAGGCGCATTTCAGAGAGGCTGAACATTAAATCTATGACATCGACCATATCTTCCGCGGTTGCATAAAAGTCCAGTTGCGCCACAATCCCCCCTTAAATGCCTAGAGCCGCAATAACCTGCGCCGGCGGCCCGCTTGAACACTCACCGGGCGACGTCTCACTACCGTGGTCGCCATCGAAATCATTTCCCGCTCTTCAATCTCCAACTGCGAATCAGGTCAAGAGCCACTGCAAATCAGGTCAAAAGCCAAAAATCATCATTTGCTTCGTATGGGAGCGCGGGCGATAAGCGCCGCACGCTTCATGAAGCCCCACGTGTAACTTTGAACGTGTCGTACCTGAAGTACGCGAACGCCGTGAAACGTCGTTACGCGCATGCCTGCGGTGACAACTGCGACGAAAGCGAATTAGTGGGACGGTGGTCGGCTTGAACATTCATTTAGGCCTCGCTTTTCTCCGACGTATGCTGAATTCCGACCAAGAGCAAGCAGATGATAAGAAGAACACTGTATTCCATACCGTTCCTCCCGGCGCCAACCACGAACCATCCTGCGGGAAGGTGAACCATTACTGCCCCAGCGGCATAAATGCAAGCAAACACAAGAGACAAAGGAAGAACCCGAATCCCAAGCGCAAAGAGCACGGTTCCAACAATTTCAAGCAAAGTGATGCCACTGGCAATTGCAAAGCCAAAGGGCAAGCCCTGAGAAGTGAGCCACTCTCCGAAGGGTACAACTCCAGCGTTAATGAAGCGACTCCATCCGTGTGCGGACAAAAGACCCGCGAGTGAAATTCTCAAGATTGTCCAGGATATAGCGCTGCGCTTTGCGGAACTGACGGGGAAGGAAATCACCACATTCTCCAGGTCTGAGACTGCTCTAGGATGAAGTCACAACCGCTTTTCACTCGATTCGCCATAGTCGCACGCTCCAGGGGCATAACTCATGGGGCCTGGCGCCATCTCAAACCGCCGCCGCGCGACGGAGTTAGTAAGCGCGAACTGTTGGGACGGCGGTAGGCTTGAGCTCTCAATTAGCCAATCAACACTCTCACAGACATGAGGCCGGCATCAACGTCTATGTGCTCGCATGGACAACGCCAAGGCCGTCACGCCAGCGCACACAACTGGCGCAATTGGTCTACACCATGATCACTAAAGGCGAGCAATACGTCGATCAAGGCCAAGCCTACTTCGAACAACAACACCGCCATCCGCAACGTATCCGTCCGGCGGCGTACATCTTGAACGCTAGTTTCGCGCTCACCAATTCTGTCTCCAATGCCTCATGCATCGCGCCCAGCAACTGGGAATGACGCTCGTCGACGTGCCAACGGGAATAACGACAACTGCGTGACCAAAATCATCTACTTGGCGGTTTTTCTTGAGAGATTTCCGCCCCAGATTTTCCCGCGATCTTTTGAGCAATAATACCTGCAGCCACTGCGATGAGTAGCATGAGCCACGACCACGACTCCGCCTCAAGAGACGGTGCCCAATTACCACAATTAATCTCACCTGTTATCTGTATGTCTCTGCATTCCACTACGAGCCAAGGCGAACTGGGTACACCCACAGAACGCACGTATGACGGTGGATCCTCCGATCCGGCGCCACTGAAGTACTTGGTGCTTATTCCCAAGAACAGCGCCATTCCAACCGCGAAGGCCAGCAAGCAGGTGTAGAATTTCGCCCCAAGTTCTTTGCGCATTTAGTAATACCTTTACTAGGTTGTTGAAGTAATAGATACGACGTTAGACCACAGAAAGCAACAGCAACATCGAAAGCAACAGTCACAGCGTCACCAGGAAAAGATCAACAGCAAAAGCGGCAAGTCAAACGGAGCGGTGACCATCGAACTCATGACAGCGGCTCGGCCGCGGTGCTGAAACGCCGATAACTCTGCCGGCCCAGCGAGGCCGCTTGAACGATAGGCAGAGCACTCGCGGAACCCATGATGTCCAGGCGCAACCAAAAAGTGCCAATCAAAGGACGAATAGACGACTGCACCGACCCAGCTTCAACGATTCGATCAACATCAAAACGCTTGACTTGGGGGAGGGGTCCATAGATGCATAGTTAGACCCCACACGATAAGCCACTTTTAATCATCCAAATATGGTACAAAATATCCCAGCGACGGAACATACATGAAAAGAGCACCGCTTTGGTTCGGAGTCATGGGAGGAGCTACAGCAACAAATCCCACCTTCATTAAATCGAGCATTTCATCGAGTACTTGCAGTGTTTGTTCTTCCGAAACGCCCCTTTCCTTTAAAAAATCAGAGGCGAGGGACTTCATTGTGGCCACCTCCCACTCTGCTATTTCTTCGGAAGCTGGAGAGGTTTCAATGATTCTCTCAATCGCTTCCGGTAACTGATTAACCGGCAAAGCGGATGAGCCAATCCAACCCATTGCCGGTGTTCGGCTTGGAATGTTGCAAGACGAAGCTTTTGCCAGATCGGCGATGAGCAATCGCCAGTACATCGAATTAGTCGATTTCACTGGCCGCCAACTCAGGCCCGGCAAACGCGGCAAGATCGATGAGCGCGAGCCGTCGGCACTCAGCGAACTGGGACTCGATGCCAACTACTGGACCGCGCACGTCAAAGGCGTCGGCTCTGGTTATTGGCGCTTCGTTGCGAGCGTGGAGGCTCTCGAAGCCAAAGCCGCTAAGTGGAAGCGGCAGTGGCTCAAGGGCATCGGCTATGCCCGGCGTCTCGTGACTGGGTGAAAAACCTCACGGGACTTTTGGCGCTGGGGTCTGGGGGCCTTCGCCTCGCGCCAACCCGCGGAAACTCTCAGCGCCGATTCGGATGCCTGAACCCTCCAGATACCGGATCAATTCAATCGACTCGTTGAGTTATGGGTGTCCGTTGGTTTGGCGGTTTTCCTGGCAGCCATCTATTCAAGTAATGTACTTATGCAACTCCGGGGATGCCCCCATGAGATTTCGTGCCAAGAATGCGATGTCGGAGCAGAACGAAAACACACCTGCTTCTCCGTCACCCATACGTTCTCCGCCGACTCGATTGAAGTATGCACCGGATTTTACGACGAGTGCGACGTTTGGACGTTCTTCCTCCGGCGAATCTAGTACGGCACGTTTTAGAGACTCTGAAGTTGCGTATCCTTCGTATCCGATCGCGACAACCGGAATAGAGGAATCCCGACCTTTTGTCATTAAAATATGCTTCTCAGTCTGGGTCATTGTGGTTCCTAGCCTCCGACGCAACGCGAGCACCCTTTTTGCCGTGCTCCGAACTTGCTGCCATTTTTCTGATAAATGAGACTTAACCTCAGCAGCAAACGCGACTGACTCCGCCAAATAAAGCCGCTCATGTGCCCCCGGAGTTGGGAAGCTTGGGACAAAAGGCCATTCAACAACCACGTCAAGTTGGCCAGACTGGGTGCCATAAGTGTCAATTATGACTCCGCTACCAAACCGAAAGGGCGGCGGAAGTATTTTTGCCAAAAACTCCCTCACCATGTATTCTCGCTCATTTCCAATTGTTTCGTTCGCCATTCCCGCGCCGGCAGAATGATGCGCCATCAAAATGGCCTGAATTCCGGCAATTCGTGATTTAAGTTGTTCGTTCACAACAACTCTCCAAAGATGGCTGTCGCGGCCTTAAAAGTCTACGGCACAAAAGGTGGGTTTGGGCGAAGAGCCTGTTCCGCAATCGGCTTGAATACAGGTTAGAAATTAGCGCCTTCAGGCTTGATGAAATACGGTAGGCGAATATCTTGCATTTGCGGCACTTCCAAGATTTCGACGGCAACCTGATTCGCACCCCAATCGGACCCGAGTTCCCGAGTCAAGAAATAATCGATCAGTCCCTCGCAAACGCATGCCAAGTTGGGAAGCACATCCGAAACTTCATTTTCGAACTTTTCGAGTCCTGCCACGAAATCACTGGAATCATAGCACTTCGATACCGATAGCCAAGCACAAAGCATGGAGGGGATCACCACGGTGTTACCTGAAGCACCACCCAAGATCACGGTCATGAGCCGAGAGTCCTCAGCAGTAAGCTCCGGCAGTGCTTCCAACAGCTTGTTCGGAGCGAAGTGATAGGCAAATTGGTTTCTGACTTGCCCAAGTCCGTTTCGTTTCCCAAACCACTTCTTTAACCAAGAATGTGCGTTCTGAGCCTCCTGATTTATGGAGGTAGGAATACTTTGGGCCTCTTTACTATGAAGAAGCAACCTTAAACACTCCCACCCTTCAAACAAGCACGCGCCAAGGAGGCGAGCGAAGTATTCAGATTGCAGCAGCAGCGCTGCTCTCTCAACTTCAACGGTTTTCTCAGAAAATGGGAGGCTCCAGACCCGAACCTTGTTGAGAGCCGTGACTTCAAAATGAATTTGTCCCGCGATAAGGAACAGCTTCCTTTCAACTTCAGACAACCCCTCAAAGAAAGCCGCATCAAGATTTCGTGTGGTAATTTGCAACCCCTTCACCTCGCCTCCGATCCCCGTCCGCCACCGCCTTTCAATTGGAGTGCATCTACCATTCGCTGGTCACCTGTGGCGGAACTGCCAGGAATAACCTGACTCCATGCGAATCAGCTTTTTAGAGTTAAGTTTCTTCAAGGGCAGCTATTCACAGCATGCGGCTATATTCGCAGGACACAAAAGATGCTTGTGCTTTCGATTTGTGAATAGTCTCGGTCTCGCTCGACCCCCATAAAGTTTTACCTTCACCAAGAATCGATGTGCACGGTTGTCTCGCAAGCAGACAAGTCTGCAACCTGTGACTCTCACGATGGCGATTAAATGCGGGTCATCAAAGTCTTTTGAGCTCTCCAAGCCAGTGACGATCATCATTTCTCGATCAACCAAAGCATCCGAAACTCGCACCACCCGGCCACGCCGCTCCAACTCCATGAGTACCGGGAGAACGCTACTAACTGAAGCCAATTCTTCCTTGTACTTTGATCCACCCAGCACCAACTTGCCGGCGCCCGACCGCACCCAATCATGAACCGGTAGAAACCTGCCGTGTTCAGGATCCGAGGCTTTGAAAATCGGGACAAGTACAGGTGCGTCAACAACTATACACATACGATCACCCCAGCACGGCCAGCGATTCGTTAAAGAAGAACTTCCGATATTCATCTGGTTGATTATCATCCAAATTGCCATGCGAGTCGATTTTTATTGGCGTGACGCAGTTCTTTCCTGCCTTTCGTTGGAAGAAGAGTAGTTGGCTCGATATCTCACCGTGATTCCGTATATTGAGGCGAAACCTGTCAATCGTAAAGTCGCTGTGGGTCTCTACAAAGAAGCGTTTCTCTTCATCCCTCGCCAAGACTGCGAAAAGGTCTCCAAAAGTCGCTTGTGCTCGCGGGTGCAGGTGAACCTCGGGCTGCTGCAACGCGTACGCGGTTTGTTCAGGGCGATCAAACATTTCCACCAGCAAAGGGAGCGCCTGCGAGACGCCGTATCCGACACTTTCGACGCTCAATGCCGTGCTGTCCAAGACAATATGAATCTCGAAGGGTGCTCGCTGTTCGACACCGTACTGTTTTAGACGAATAGTGCGGAAAAGTCCGCTACTCTCACCCGCGTTCTCAATGAATCTCCGAAAGGAATCGGCGCGTTTTCCGGTCAGCCTCTTCTTTATGACATAGGGAACATGCTCCCCTTCGGCATTGAAAGCCGTCTGGGGTGTGTCGTAAGTTCTTCTAGGCCTGGATCGAATTGGAGCAAGTTCCACAAGTGAAGAAAGAAATGGAAATGGCACTTCCACGTGCCTAGCCTCAATCGAAATACTGTCAAAGAAGAAGCTATCAAAACGCATGAAAATGGGCTGCATTGCGCGCTCGATCCCAATTTCTTGCGGTTGGAATTTGGTGTTTTTCCGATGGGCGTGGGCTATTTTTCGCACGTACTCGTGAACTATGAGAGAGCCTTGCATTTCAAGCGGCGAGATACGCGCTCGGTACTTTTCTTCTCGCTCTGAACGCCATAAGTTTCCATCGACCGTTCTCATCGAGCCCAATCTCAGGAGTGTTACTCGCGCAGGTACGGGCCGTCCATCTAAATTAACAAAATCAACAATTATTCCCCGATGCTTGGAGTTGTCTTTTGGGTGGATCTCAATGGCCCCAATCGTGAACCGACGCTTCCGGTTTGAAGAAGCGCTCACCAAATCTAAGAAGTGCTTCTCGGGAGTGCCTGGCGCACCGTAACGGGGTTCGAAGAGCCAGAATTGCATTCCGAAAAACGTCTCGATCAGCTCCAGAAACGACGATTTTCCGGTGCTATTTTCTCCAACTAAAAAATTTACCTGTGAGATCGGCACTACTTCATCTTGGAATCCGCGAAAATTGTCAATATAGAGATAAGTGCGCACTGTTCAGTCCTGATGAGTTCCCGAAGTGGCTAAAAAAGAGGGCTAACACTATATTAAGCGGCGGACTGCGCTCGCGCAGATGGGCCAATCAAAGTAACGAAATGAGGCGTCCGCTTGAAAATCTAGTTAGGCGTTTTCTATGTGGATGAGCTGCTTTAGCTTTGATATTGGAGACGCTTGCCTATAGACGAGAACGGGGTGTACCAATACACGCGGATACCTGCACGTTCGAGCAATCGCCTCGAGTCCACTGAATCCTCGAAATACGCCGCGAAAAGCGTTCTCCACCTCCTCAAAATCCTTGCGACTTTCCCGGTCAAACTCTGCCAGCGGGGCGAATGAATCTGGCTCTTTCGGCGGAACAGAAGTTACGATCCCCAGAATCGTAAACGGCTCAGTCGGAAATGCGCCGTAGGTGAAGTGGAATGCTGATGCATCAGCAATGGAAAAGTTCCTTGCTTCGAGGTGCCCGAAGATGTGCTCATCTGGCTCATCATGGTTTGCATAAACCCGGATGTTTGTGATCTTGGGTAGGAAAGCATCTATCCATGTGGACATTCCGTCGAGGATCCATTGCGGCACTCCTTTAACCGAATTGGCCTCGCGGACCAAGCGCTCCAGCTTACTCCTCAGTTCTTTTGCCTTTTCTTTTGCGACTGATTGCTTGTTTCTATCGCCTCGAAAAGACTCAAGTTCAGATATTTGACTCTGGACCTCCTTATATGCGTCAGTTTCCTTCAATGCATCCGACGCACTGCGGTTGATAAGCGACACAATGTTTGGAAAATCCCTACCAATCTTTTTGATGCGCTCGTAATCCTCAATGACAATCCGCCCCGTGCATTTTATGCAAAGCGCTGACTTCATCATGCTCCTGAGTTCGGGTGACTTCAAGCTCATTTGGCCGGCGTTTTGGTCAAGATCTAACATGAACCCGGCTCTTGATAGCTCTTCCACAAGTTCTTGAAGAAGCGCGTGATGCGGTTTAATAGTAGTTCTGTCCTGATCTAAACTTTGGCTAGTTCCTCCGGCACCGTGCCGAAATACTTTGAAATCGTAACTGCGCTTGTTATCAGTTACTGTGCTTCTTTCCGTTTGGGTCTCTCGCAGCTCAACAACACCACCTGTCAGTTGGCTGTAGAGTGAGATAGCTTTTTCCAAATCGACATAAATATAGTCGTATAGGTCCATGAGACTACCTCAAAGTTAGAAAAAACGCCGAACCCGCAGTACACACCGCAAGCAGTTTATACTTCGTCCGATCATGGTCATAACGCCCGAGCCGTTGGCCCAACATCCTGGTTACATTGATGTTTCGCATATCGACACTCCCGGCAAACGGGACTGGTGGGCTAGGTTGTTCGATGAAGCACGGAAAGGTGCGCCTTTGTTACATCAGCATAAGAACTCCGGGCGCAGTTCGTCCACTGGTTCAGACGGGTCATTTTGCCTCACAAAAAGGCGCCATCCGAGAGGCGTGGGTAGCGGCGGTCAGGCTTCGCGAGGATGACCGCTTGGTGCGTCGCGCAGCGTCAATAGCGATCGTCGACGCGGGCGAGGCGCGCTGCTGTGGTTTCGCGCGAGACGGGATCGAGGTTTTTGCCGTCCCTATGGCATCACGGCGCGTACTCGAAGCCATCTTCAAAGAGCGCGTCGCTCGGCGCGCTGCGGATTTCGATGGCGTTGAGCGCTGGGTTGTCTGCCAGGTGCAGGAACTCGATATCGAGAATGCCGTCGGTGACGGTGGTCAGAGCTGACCGCATCATTGCGCCTTTGGCGCCCGCGGTAGCGAAGCGATCGATGCTGGCGAACGGCGGGGGAACGGCGCCTTCCACGCGGACGTCGAACACGCGCTCGCCGATGGTGTCGGTGCCGCTGTACAACTCGGCGAAGTACAGGCGAACTTCGAGACGCGTGCCGTTCTCGACCGGAAACGCGTAGCGCAGCTCTGGCGCCGTGCCAGGATCCCAACGTTCGCTGTGAAACACCTGGATAGGGACGTTGGCCGGGAGCGAGGCGTGGGTCATGTTGATGGGGCCTGGGTAGGCGCTACCGGCGCTGTCGTCGTACAGCTCGGCGCCACCTTCGATGCGCCAGGGCGATGCCGTGGCAGCGCCGTCTGCAGACCAGGATGGTGCGGGCGGATCGAGTGCGGTGACGGCAGGCCCACCCACATTGATGCGATACAGCACCGTTCCACTGCCAGCGGCCACGCCTTCGCCGCTCAGGGCAATGCGTCGCGCGCTGCGGCCGGGCGATCCCACATCCAGGGTCGAGGTGCTGATGCCGGACGTTGCGGTGAATTCCACGGTCAGATCGATGCTGCTGCCGGGCGCCAGTACGAATGGCAACTGCGGCGCTGCGATCAGACGGAAGCTGGGATCTGCACCGAGCACCAGCGCATCGACGATCAGCGCTTGATTGCCGCCGGTGTGCGTCAGGCGCAGCAGCCGCTGGGCGCTGCTGCCGATCGGCACGGGGCCAAAGTCGAGGATGGTTGGGGCAGTGAAATCGCCGGCGACGAGCGTCGACTTCGGGACACCCAGCAGCTGTCGGAAAATTCTGACACCACTGCGCGGCTCTAACTGCGATGCCCGGCTTGCGCAGCGATCCGCGCATCCAGGAATCTATAGTCTCCCGGCCCAGGACTCGGGTGTCAGCACGTCGAATCTGGCCATACGCATCGTCCGCCGCGCCAGGCGCAATAGCTCGCGGTCGCGGGTCACCAGCGCCGCAGCGCCAGCATCGCGAGCGAGTTCCAGGAATCTCTGATCGTCCGGGTCGCGACAGCGCGGCAACACGATCGGAAGCGGCGCCGGGTCGAGCATGAGCGCACAGGCGTCGAACGCAGCGCCGGCCAGCCTGCGCTGCGTGTTGTCGAAGGGGAATTGCCCAGTGTGCAGCACCCGTAGCCATTCCGATCGCACATCTGCGTTCGCCACCATCTCGTGCGTCGACAAGGCCTCGCGCAACGCCGCGCACGCTGGGTCCGCGTACAGGAACAGCGCGAGGCAGACATTGGTATCGATGACAAGACGGGGACGAGAGCTCACGCACGGCGAGGTTGAATTGCGGCACGACTATTCTGTCGGCGACGCGGACCGCAATCCACCCGTCGAATGCGGTTTCTGGTGCTTTGCCGGGGAGGATGAGCAGCCTCAGCGGCATCCGTCAGCGAGCCTGGCTGGGAAACTCCATCTCAGTGAAAGCGATGGCCGTTTTTCGTATAGCGTCGCGTCTGACCAAGCACCATGATGGGAGGGCGATCGTATGTTGCGAACCTTCGCGGTATCGAACTACCGTTCGTTGCGCGAGCTGCGGCTGTCGCCGCAACCGCTCACGGTCATCACCGGCGCCAATGGTTGCGGTAAATCGAATCTCTATCGGGCGTTGCGGATGCTCCAACACGCGGCCGACGGCACGCTGGCTGAGGCCTTGGCCAACGAAGGCGGAACCTCGTCGGTGCAATGGGCGGGACCTGCCGATGCTCGTTCGCAGCATCGGCGCGGCCTGAAGGCGCAGGGTACCGCGCGCCGCGAGCCCCTGCGTATCGCCTTTGGCGTCGCGACCGACGATTGGGCCTATGAGCTGGCGCTCGGCATATCGGCAGGCGGCAATCCGGTGCTCGAGGGTTCGCGATTCAAGCTCGATCCGGAGATCAAGAGCGAATATGTCTGGCATGCGCCGCCGCGGCGGCGCGCCAACACTTGGCTGGAGCGCGATGGCCAACGCGTATCGCTGCGCGATGGCGACGGCGCATGGACCGTACTCGGCTATTCGCCCTCGACCTCGCGGTCGGTGCTGTCGCAAATCGGCGAACCGGAGCGATTTCCGGAGCTGCTTGCTGTGCGCGAGACGTTCCGGCGCTGGCGCTTCTACGATGGCTTCCGCACCGACGCGGAAAGCCCGCTGCGGCAACCGCGAGTGAGCGTGCAAACGGAGGCGCTGGCGGGCGATGGCCGCGATCTGGCCGCCGCCTTGCAGACCATCGTCGAAATCGGCGACGCCGATGCGCTGGCCGACGCCATCGCCGATGCCTTCGAGGGTTCGCAGCTTGCCATCCTTGGCGACGACGCGCGTCTGCAAGTGGGACTCAGCGTGGACGGATTGCTGCGCCCGCTAACCGCCGCCGAACTCAGCGATGGCACGCTGCGCTACTTCTGCCTGCTGGCCGCCTTGCTGAGCCCGAGGCCGCCGCCCTTGCTGGTGCTCAACGAGCCAGAACAGAGTTTGCACCCCGACCTGCTGCTTCCGTTGGCCCGACAAATCGTCGCCACCGCCAAGCGCACGCAAGTGTGGGTCATCAGCCACGCACCGGCTTTGGTCAGGGCGATCAGCGATGTCGGCCGTCAAGACGCACTCGTGCTGGTTCGGCAAGCCGGCGAAACGCGCGTCCAGGGTCAAGGTCTGCTGGACGAACCGGTCTGGCCCTGAGCGTTGGTGATCATGGGTCACGGATCGCTGCTTTCGACGTATCCGAAATCAGTTCAACACCGTCCTTGATTCCCGCCGCCTAGACGCTTGATCAATTCAATCGACCTGTCGAGTTATGGGTGTCCGTTTGTGTGTGCGGCCTGAAGGCGCACGGTACCGCGCGCCGCGAGCCTTTGCGTATCGCCTTTGGGCGTCTCGGTTCCGTCAAATGTTGGTCGCGCCCAGTTCGCCAGGGTGGAAGCAACGGACCATCTCCCCAAGAGCAATTTCCCCGAAGTACTTGGCGAAAACAGGTACCGCCTGTTCAGCAGCTACCGAGTCGACTAAGACTAAATTCCTTAGCTCCGCCGCGTGTTTCTGGACCTCAATGTCTTGGGTCAGTATGTCATCGCAGTACGATGCGAACACTACATAGTGAGCATCCATGGCGCTATTTGTAATTTTGATCGGCTTGATCTCACTTAGCCCGGAGAGCGCCAACCAGTGCGCGGTCTTCCATAAGCGCAGCCATGTCAGCCTAAACACAAACGAACAGTGCTCAAGCATAGACGCCGCGGCCTTCCATTCCATTGGGGACTGCACCTGCCTCGAAGCAAATCCAATCACATGAATCATTGCCAATAGGGATAGAACCTTTCGCAGATCCGCTTCATCAATCTCGTTCGCACGCATTGCCTTCAGCAGTGTCTTCGGCAGCATGCTTTTCAGCCTATCGGAAGACGCAAGTGCGAGGCCCTTATTGGCCTCATGATCAAGGAACTTGGCTTGCATGAGGGCCCGCATTGGTTCAATCGTCCGCTCAAACTCCGCAAACGCTGCCGCTTGTGTTCCCGAGGCTACCTCTCGAAGCATCTCGCGGATCAGCCTAGTCGACGCACCGCACACGAGCGTTTCGAACGAAATGGGTCTACTGTGCTGTACTTCCTCTTCAATGCACTGACCCACGCCCCTTGTGCAGACAACGCGATCTGGTACCGAGGAGAGTATTCGGAATGACTGTGCAACCGTGCTGCGCCAGTGGTTCTTTGACTTCGACATTTCGAACAGCGCTGTATTGCAGATTACGAATACACTATCTGGCTCTTCGGCAATGATCTCGGCCAGCGCCTCACTCCGAAATGCACCTTGGTCCAAGCAAATTCTGCGCAAATCACAACTCCTTTTGGGCGTACGTTCGAGCTTCGGTGTTCTATCCTGCTCACTTCGAACTGCTTGCCTCAGATGCGCATGGGGCGAGCGCTCGATCTAGCAATGCTCGCGCGGCACATAAATATGCGTCTGAAAATGCGAAAAATCGACCGGCGGTCGCTGCCGCATCAAGCCGCCGCGGCGCGAGGACGCAGCGGCTTATGCCAAGAGCCTATTCTGTGATCGACTTGGACGCATAGTTATACGTTCGCCCCAACTATTTTAATCTCTGCATTTCATTCGTGCAAGCATTCAAGACATATATTGCAGAAAATGGCGCCCGTTCAGCTGAGAACTCGTGCCTCCGCATCGCTTCAGTAAAGTTAACCCAGTTTTGCCAGCCACTCATGGCCATATCTTCAAAGGAGACAAGAAGCAAAGTTTCTGCAGAATAAACCTTCCCGCATTTCGCTTTAATGCGTTCCGCCACGAGTCTCGCATTCCGCTGGATCTCGTAATCGTAATCCACTGCGGTTACCACGGCGCTAATTTGTCCTGCAATTCGAGTGATCTTCCCCGCGCCTGGGGCGGAGCCAGTTTCCATCATTAGTTCATCCCGTAGAGAGTCTTCGTACTCATACGTGCAAGTAACCTCGACTTTCAATTCGCGATCTCGAAATCCGGTCTCACGAAGGGTTGCATCTACCTTACCAGCAGCAGCGCCATGGACCTCTATTTCTACCTCCAGTCCGGGCTGAAGTAGGTGCAGGGCAAGCCTTGAAATTGGGTACCATTCTTCTCGAAGCTGCTTTGCCCTTCTTGTCCGACCATGAAAGTCCTCGGGCTTGAGCGCTTCAATTTCCAGCTTCACGAAATTCGCGAAATCGAGGGCGTTTGCTTTCATTGCAAAGGACGCCTAACGCCGCAATAACCCGCGCCGGCAGTAAGGCATGATTTGAGCGAAGTGCCCTTTCCGGCGTCGGGTTGATTGCAAATTGGCAAAGTAATCGCCCGCTCCGCTGACGCAAATCGACCGAGAGAAACATTGGCAGCGTATCGCAATTGCGGGACAGTAGAGCGTGGCGTCGGCATAGACCGTAAAAGCACTGGTGCGCAATGCCCGTCAGTTAGCGTGGTTCGGGCTACGTCATCGACATTGGTGGATCGGCGAGCGTTTTGGCGCCCTTCCGATACCCCGTTTGAGAGAGTGATCAAGACGATGTTCCCAGTGCCGGCGCCACGCCTGTTCGGCAGTTTGGAGCAAGTCATGAGCAACCGCAATGGACCCTCGGCGCTGCGTATTCAACACCCGAACTCAGCTGGCGGCGCAACGATCTCGAGCGCGTCGGTGATCGGCGGCTGCTGGAGCGCGAACCTCAGCAGGCCGCGATGGCCAGGTAGCAGCGGCAGCCAGTGCTCGCGCCTGCCAGCGCCGAATTTTTTTCAACAAGACGGCCTCGCGTAGACTCCGCCAGTCGCCGGAACGGCCGGCGTGCCTTCGACGTCCAAAGCAGGGTTGTTTACCGACTTCTTGACGCAGCTATGACTGCCTCCCGTGATTTGCTTCCGCGGGCATCATCGGAAATGAATGCATTCTGCGCATGAGCCACGACACTGACATCGATTTGGAACAATCGCTGATTGCCTGGCGTGCCGGAAAAGCAGAAGCCGAAGCGGTGTTGAATCGTGAGGTGTATGCGCTGCTCAAGCGGATGGCGGCCACGCGCCTGCAACCTGGAGGGCCGCGCACGCTGGAGGTTACCGGGCTGGTGCACGAGGCGGTGGCTCGATTGCTCGGCTCGGAAAGCGACTGGACCTCGCGTGGGCATTTTCTCGCCTTGGTTGCGCTGCAGATGCGCGCGGTGCTGGTCGACGATGCGCGGCGACGTTCTGCGGGCAAGCGTGGTGCTGGCGCTGCTGTGGTCACGCTCGGGGGCGCCGATGAGGTGGCCGTGGGCGATAGCGGTCTTTTGGACTTGCACAATGCGCTGCTGGTCCTGTCCGGCCTCGATCAACGCACGGCGCGCGTCGTGGAGCTGCGCTATTTCGGTGGGCTTAGCGCGCGCGAAATCGGCGCCGCGTTGGGTATTTCGGATGCGACCGTGGAGCGCGATCTCGCATTCGGGCGAGCCTGGCTGCAGCGCGAGTTTTCGCTTTGACGGCCATGGACTTTTCGCGAGTTCGCGCTGCCTTCGATCGCTGCGCGGCGTTGGCCAGGAACGATCCGCAGCGTGACGCCATTCTGGCCGAGTTGTCGGAGCCCGAATACGGCGAAGTCCAGAGTCTGCTTGCGGCGCATGATCGGGCTGCGGGCGTCGATCCGCTGCGCGAGCGAATACACACCGCTGCCGCACTGGCTGTGACCAGGTTCGAGTTCGGACAACGCCTCGGACCTTGGCGCATCGAGCGCGTGCTGGGCGAAGGCGGCATGGGCATTGTGTTCGGCGCCGAACGCGATGATGGCGAGTATCGTCAGCGCGCGGCGATCAAGGTCATTCGCGGACTGTCGTCGGAATCCGCGCGCGCTCGGCTGCGCCAGGAGCGCGGCATTCTGGCCTCGCTCGATCATCCCAATATCGCGCGCCTATTGGATGGCGGAACCACCGCCGAGGGTGAGCCTTATCTGGTCATGGAGTACGTCGATGGGCAATTGCTCCCGGCGTGGCAGGCGGCGCACGGTCTGCGAGCCAGAGTGGAGCTGTTTGCGTCCGTTTGTCGCGCCGTTGCCTTTGCGCATCAGCATCTTGTCGTCCATCGCGATCTCAAGCCTGGCAATGTGATGGTGCGCAGCGATGGCACGCCCGTACTGCTCGACTTCGGCATCGCCAAACTCGTCGAGCGCGATGCGCTGTTGAGCGCCACGCGCACGCAGACCTTTACGCCGGCCTACGCGAGTCCCGAGCAACTGCGCGGCGAAGCGGTCACCACGGCCACCGATGTGTTCGGCCTGGGCGCGCTGCTGTATGGGCTGCTTGGCGGCGATCTGAGCGACCGCAGCGACCCGGTGCATGCGGCTGCCACGCCGATCTCGCTGCCCTCGGTGGCTGCCAGCCGCAGCAGCGATCCGACCGCTCGGCAGTTTGCGGCCCAGGTGCGCGGCGACCTCGACGCCATCGTGCGCGTGGCGACGCGCCTTGAACCCGAGCATCGCTACGCGTCGGCGGCGCTGCTGCTGCAGGACATTGAGGCCTGGCTTGCAGCGCGACCGGTATCCGCTCGTTCGGGCGAGCGGTGGTATGTGCTGTCGAAGTTCCTGGTCAAACATCGCGCCGCACTCGCTGTCGGCGTTTTGTTGCTGGCTGGCGGTATCGCTTTTGCAACCCAACTGGCGATCGAGCGCAATCGTGCGCAGGCGGCCTCAGCGCGTGCCGAGAAGGAGGCTGCCACCGCGCGGGAAGTGCTGGATTTTGTCGCCAATATGTTCGGCGAACTCGATCCCACACGCGGCGGCGACGAGGCGCTCAGCGCACGCGAGTTACTCGATCGTGGTCGCGAGCGTTTGTCGACGGCGGTGGTCAGCAGCCCAGCCGCGCGTGCCGCGCTGCAGCGGACGATGGGCGAGATTTATCGCAACAGCGAGCGCCCGCGGGAGGCGATCGCGCTGCTCGATGCAGCGCGCACAGCGTTTCAGCAAGACCCGGCAGCGGCGCGCGAATTGATCCAGACCGAAGTGGCGATTGCTCAGGCGTACAACACGCTGCTCGATGGCAAACGCGCCTTGCCGTACATCGAGAGCGCATTGCGGCTGGCGGAGGCGCGTGAGGCGCAGGATCCGGCAACGCTGGCGCACACGCTGATGACTCACGGCACGACGATGCAGCGCCTGGACAACAGCGCAGGCGCGTTGCGCGACTTCGAGCGCGCGCAGCGGCTCTTCGAAAGCTTGGGCGAGTCGGGCCGCGAGGGTTTGGCGTCGGTACTGCACAATCGAGGATGGGTTGCCGACTCGATGGGCGACGAACGTAGCGCGCTGCAGTGGTATCGCCGCGCGATCGAGGCCAAAACCAAGCTGCTTGGCGCCGACCATCCCTCGACCCTGAACTCGCGGCTAGCCGCTGCGATCGCCCTGAGCGGACTCGATGAGTTTGCGCAAGCGGAGTCAGAACTCAGCGGTTTGGTGGGCGATATTGAGCATCGCATGGGCGTTCGCTCGCAAATGTATGCGATGGTGTGGAGTCTGATCGGTTCGGTGCGCCAGGACCTCGGTCGCTACGCGTTGGCCGCAGAGGCCTATCGCTACTCGATCGCCGCAGCGATGCGCGGGCAGTCGATCGCCACTGGCCCCGCGGCGCAGGCGATCAATAATCTGGCGACCTTGGATGAGGATCGCGGAGACTTGCCCGCCGCGGAGCGCGGTTATCGGGAATCGCTGGCGGCGCGTTTGCGCTCGTTGGCGCCGGATTCGCTCTACGTGGCGCGCGCACAGCACAATTTGGGGCGAGTCTTGTTGCGCGCGGGCAAGACCGAAGAAGCCGCGCCGTTGATCGCCGCGGCCCGGCGAACCCGCGACGCGCACTTGATCGGGAGTGCACCGGATCGACTTTCATCTCACGCCCTTGCGATCGAACTCGATCTTGCGCGCGGTGATGTAGAAGCGGCGCGGCGCGCCGCCGCGACGCTCACCACTAGCCTTGAGGGCGCGGATTTGCCGGCGGCCGCGCGCGCCAATGTCGAACGTGCCTTCGCCGCGCTGGCGATTGCGGTGGGCGATGACGCGGCGCTCATCAAAGCCAATGAGTCGGCACTGCAGGCGTTGCGCGAAGCGTTGCCGGCGGATCACCCTAAAGTTGCGCTCGCCGAACTCAATCTCGCCGAGTCGCTGCAGCGCAGCCAACCCGACGTCGCCGCGAAGTTGCGGGCGCGTGCGATACCACTGCTCGATGCTGCGCTGGCGCCGAACGCGCCGGATCGCCAGCGCTGGTCGAACACTAAAAACCGATGACTCGGGCGTGCTCCGGCCTGTCCACCCTCTCCCTAACCCTCCCCCGCCGGCGGGGGAGGGGATCGGGCTAGTTCCTTGTCAGCGGATTGGCTGATGACACCGTCGTACTAGGGTCCAGGCACAATGCGCCGACGCGAGACGACGGTGCTGGCGGTGGCGCTGTTATTGGATGCGTTGCCATCGTTACTAGCGTTGACGGTCGCCGTGGCTGTGATCGAACCGCTGGCACTCAACGGCACGGCCACAATGATCGTGGCGGTGCGCGTCGCGCCGGATGACGTGCTGCCGGGCCACGTGCAGACCACCGGGTTTCCAGTACAACTCCCGCCGGCGCTGGCGCTGGCGGACACCAGTGTGGTCGGGGTCGGTATCGGGAAACTGATCTGAGCGTTGTCGGCCGCGCCAGGGCCGTTGCTCGACAGCGTAGCTACGTATGTCAACTGTGCGCCGATCGAGACCGGATCAGGCGAATCCACCAGCGTCACGCTGACATCGCTGCCGACGGCGCCGGCACGTTCGATGGTGAAGTTGACAGCGCCCGACACATCCGCACCGCCGTTGCTCGTCCCGCCGCTATCGCGCACTCGCAGCGAAATCGTCGCCTGGCCGGGGCTGCCGGTGAGCGTGTAGCTCAACGTGCCGTTGTTCGCGACATCCAATGAACCGGCAACGAGCACGCCGGACGGATCGCTGATCGGGCCGATCAGAAAATCGGCGATGGTTTGAGTGGCGTCTTCATCCGCCGGGCCGGCGTCGAAGCCGGCAAAACCGGCGACGCTTTGTGCGCCGCTGCTGCCTGCTGGTAACACAATGCTGCCGGCGCCGGTCACCGTTGGCGCATCGTTGACCGCGGTGATGGTGACCGAGACGGTGGCCGTTGAGGAGCTGGTGCCATCGCTGACGAGAAACTGGAAGCTGTCGTTGCCGTTGGCGTCTGGACTGGGTGTGTAGGTGTATGCGCCAGTGGACGGATTGAACGCGACGCCGCCGCGGGCCGGCGGCGTGACGATGCTGAAGGTCAAGGGATCGCCGTCGTCGATCGCTGCGAGTTGCCCCGGGTTGGCGCTGCTGTCCTCCAGTACCGCCAGCACACCGGCCTGCGCCTGCGGGATGGCATTGAACGTAGCGGTCACGGTGCAATCTGCGGAAATCGGGCCGGTGGTGTAGATCAGCCCTTGTCGAGCGCCACCGCAGCCGCTGACATCGCGAACCACATGCGTTGTGTTGGGCGCCAGCGTGAACGACGTTGTGCCGCCCGGGGCCACACCCTGCACGCCGCTCGGGGTGATCGTGCCGCCTGACCCGGCGGTGGGTGTTACCCGAAAGCGGACGAATTGCTGTGTGGTCGCGCTCGCGCGACAGACCACGCCGCCGCCATCGTAGCTGGCGGTCACGTTGCGCGTGCCGGCGGTGGTAAAGGCAATCGCACAACTGCCGTTAGCGCTGCCTGGAATTGCGCTCGACAGCACCGCTGTGCAGCTATCGACGCCATCGCTGATTTGAACGGAGCCCGCCGGCGTCACGCCCGATGCGGTCACCAGCAGCGAGAAGGTCGCGGGATCGGTGCGCAACGACGGATTTGGCGACTGACCGTTGAAGCTGATCGTTGGCGTCAGCAAGGTCGTGCCATCCGTGAGATAGCGCGCCAGCACAATCTGCGTGTCGTTGTTCAAACCGCCGGCCATGAGCAGCCGGCCGTTGGCGGTGAGCAGCGCCGAGTAAGCGCGCATGTTGCCGCCCACGATCGTCGTCACCACGCCGGTTCCGCCCCAGGTGGTGTCCAGTTGCCCGTTATCTTGGAAACGCATGCTGGCGAAGCGGAACGTGAAGCCGACCACCGGCCACCCGGTCACCAGGATGCGGCCATCGCTCTGCACCAGCACACGCTCGACCACATCCTGGCCACCCAGGAAGCTGCGTTGGACGATGCCATTGGTGCCAAAGGTCTGGTCCAACACGCCGGCAGTGGTTAAGCGCATCAACAGCGGATCGTCCGTTCCTTGCGACAGCAACACCGGCCGATTGGAGCCATCGATGGTCATCGAGATGCCGAAATCGTCGGTCCCAGCCGCCGAGCCATCGATGATCGCGATGCCTCCGCTGGCAAAGGTATTGTCGAGTGCGCCATTGGTATTCCAACGGGTGACAATGGTGTTGCGCGGACCACTCGAGGGTGTGAACGCCCCGATGGTCAGAATGCGCCCATTGGCATCGATCGCCCCGCCGCGCGCGTCGTCGTCGACCAATCCGGCTGAGCTGGCGACGCCAATGCCGCCATTGCCAAAGCTCGAATCGAGCACGCCTGCGTCGGTCAAACGCGCGACCGCGATGTTGGCGTTGCTGGGATTGAAGATATTGCCGTTGGGGTCGTAGGACCCGACCACGACCGGACGATCGCCGCTGGCGATCAGCACCTCGCCAACGCGTTCGATGCCAGCGGTTGCGGTATCTGCCGACCAGTCAAAACCGATCCAGCCATCGCCACCGCCAAAACTGGGGTCCAGAATGCCGGCCGGCGTCAGGCGCGCAACAAAAATCTCATCGTCGCCATCGGTCCGGCGTCCCGCGATCACGATGCGGCCCTGACTGTCCACCGCCAGATCGAAGGCGCCAACCGCGTTGGGAATCGACGGCGTCACGCTTCCGCCCGTACCGAAGCTGGTATCGACCGCGCCGCCGCTGGTGATTCGTGTGACGCGCAGGTCCGAGTTCAAGATCAGGACCGCGCCGTTGCTCGTCAACTCTGCATCGTACGCCGCTTCGGTACCGCCTAAGTCTGCGGTGAGCACGCCACCGGTGCCGAAGCCGCAATCAAGATCGCCGGGCGCGGCCGCCAGTTGTTCCGTTCCGTGCAGCGCGGCGACGGCGTATAGCCAACAACGCAGGGTGATTCGGTTCATTTCGCGACTCGCTCAAGGGAGATGTTCAAATCGCTAATCGCAAAACAGCGATGAACTCCCTCACGCCGGAGCGCAGAAAGACGAACAGCGGCTGCCGTCGAGTGCTCACGGCAGCGCGCAAACCCTGTTCGCGTGGACCTTTGTTCGTTACCGTCCGCTAACCTCCGAATGCCGCTGCACGAATATCGTGCGCTGCCGACAGTTGCTGCAAAGGTTCGGTAAGCAGTTCCTCGTAGACCTTGAGCAGCTCGTCGCCAATCGCTTCCCAGCCGAATCGCTGCTCAGCGGTCTGGCGTGCCGCAACGCCGAGCCGATGCCGCAGCGTGCGATCCTCCAGCAAGCGGCACACCGCCGCGGCAAAGTCCTCGGGCGTGTCGGCGAGCAGCGCGTCGACGCCATCGATCAAGCCGATGCCCTCGGCGCCGATGCGCGTGCTGACCAGCGCCTTGCCCATTGCCATCGCTTCGAGGATTTTCAGTCGCGTGCCGCTGCCGGCGCGCAGCGGCACCACGTACACCGCGGCGTCGAGCACGCGCGGACGAAGATCGTCGATGAAGCCGGTGAATTCGACCGCATCCTCCATTCCGGGTGGCGCGCGCATGCGCCCGTTCTCGCCGATGACGACCAGTTTGGCATCGTAGCGTTTGAGGATCAGCGGCAGCGTGTGAGCGATGAAATCAGCGATGCCATCGCGATTGGGAAACCAGCTCATCTGGCCCACGAACACCAGCGTGCGCTGATCGCCATTGGCTGGCAATCGGGGCATGAATCGCTGCAGATCGACGCCATTGGCGATCACCTCGATCGCGGCGTCCGGCGCCAGTTCGCGCAAGTGTCGAGCATCGACGTCGGAGCACGCCAGTACGCGGGTTGCGCCGCGGCAGGCGGCACGTTCGAAGTGCTTGAGTTCGCGCGCGCGCCAGCGCAGCAACTGCGCCCGGACGATGCGCGGTTCGATGTCGCTGTGCGCGCTCAGCAAGCGATGTTCGACATTGTGCTCGTTCAGGACCACGGGAATGGTTTTCGGCACATCGCGCATCAGTCCGGCTACGGCCAGGATGTCGAGGTGCACCAGATCGGCTTCGCGGACCTGCGCGCAGAAAGCGTCGCGCAGCCGCCCACACAGGTACCGCGCACTCAGCAAGGACTGACCGGTTCCGAGCCAGCGCCAAGCTATCCCAAGCGCCGCAACGGGATCGCCCAGCGCCGGCATGCGCACGCAACTCACGCTGTCGGTGATGGCGGCAAGTTCGGGGCAGGGTCGCGTCGGGTCGCCTGGCCGCCAGAGACTCAAAAGGTCCACGCGGTGTTTGCGCGCAGCGGCGCGCAACAGGTTCCAGGAGCGCAATTGATGGCCTTCGCGAGGAGGGTAGGGTAGTCGGCTGGTGACGAACAGCAGGCGCGCCATTTAGGTTCTCCACAGTTGTCGGAGCGAGCGGGTGGTCAGAAAAATCGGCAGCGACAGCAGCGCCGCGCCGTTCAGGACAACGAAGCTGCCGGCGGCCGTGCACAGCGGCAGATGCCGGACCCAACCGGGCGCGCCGAGCGCGATCAGCGCCACAATGTAGCTCGCCACTTGCACCCAGAAGGCGGCGTGGATCCACGGCTGCTGCGCCAGCGCCGCCGCAAGCAAAGCGCCGAGCAGCGCCCACGGCGCGATCAGTCGCGCCAGCTTGTGTGAAACGAATGCGAACCACGCCGGGTTCCGGCGCGGGTTCAGCAGCCACGGCTGCAGGCGCAGCAACTGCCAATTGCCCGCGAGCGTGCGCAACTTGCGCTGGAATTCCTGGCCGATCGCGCTGCCAGGCACGTCGAACGCACGCGCGCCGCGCGCCAGCCAGATGCGCTTGCCGCGCTGCAGCGCCTGTAGCGGCGTGTACACATCGTCGAGGATCAATTCCGCCGGCAGTGGGCGGAAGGTGGCGGTGCGGATGGCGTACACCGCACCGCACGCCGCGTGGGCCCAGCGCAGGCGCGACTCGGCACGGCGCAGCGCGCGCTCGATGCGCAGATAGCTGCCATCCGCCGCCACCGCGTGTCCGCCGCGAGAGTTGGCGCGCATGTGCAACTCGCCCGATACCACAGCAACCTCCGCGTCGGCGAAGGGCGCAACCAGTGCCGCCAAGGTGCCGCGCTCGAAACTCTGGCGCGCATCCGCGTACACCGTGAGCTCCGTTCGCACGTGCTGCATCGCGCGATTGAGTGCGGCCGCTTTGCCTTGTGACGGGGTTTGGCGCAACACGCAGATGCGCGGGTCGGCGAGGCTCTCGGCGAGGCGCGCGGTATCGTCATGGCTGCCATCGTCGATCAGCAATACCCTCAGCTGCGCCGCCGGATAATCGCTGTCGAATGCGTTGCGCAAGCGCGCTACGATGCGCTCGGCTTCATCGCGCGCAGCGATCACGATGGTGATGGGCGGTTGATCGCTGCCGGTCAGCGGTGTGCTGCCGCGCCGCGACGCCAGTGCAATCGCCAGCAATGGATAGCCGGCAAAGGTATAGGCGACGACGGCAAGGCAGGCGCAGAACCACAGCTCGGCGCTCATCGCAGCAGCGCCTTGCGCAGCGCGTCGTAACGCAAATCGCCGATCAGCATCCGTGGCATCCGCAGCAGGCGATGGCGCCAGCGCAGCGCCGCGACCGTCGACCCGCGCCAAGCCAAAATGTCGGCGAAGCCCTCCAGCGTGACCTCGCGCGTGATGGCGACGCGCTGCACGTCGCTCGATTCGCTGGGCCGGGTGTTGATGCCGGGCACTGACCCGAAGACTCTGCGATAGGCCAGTGCGTGCGCCGTGCGCGACACGCGCGCGCCACCGCGTCCGCCGGGAAGCGCAAGCCAGTCGACACGTCGGCCTCCGACTTCTTCCAGCAGATTGCGGCTGTCGCGCAGCTCGGCGCGCAGCGCCGCCGGATTCAAGGTGTTGAGGAAGCGATGGCTGGCGCCATGCGATCCGATGTGCATCCCGGCGTCCGACAGCTCGCGCAGTTGTGCGCCCGATATCCAGCCCGCGCCATCGAGATGCTGACTGGTGATGAAGAACATCGCCCGCAGCCGATGCGCCAGCAAGCACGGCAACGCCTGCGTGACGTTCGACTCGTCGCCGTCGTCGAAACTGATCATCACGGTCGGCGCGCCGGTCGATTCCGGCTCGGACTCGTTGGGCAACCAGACCGATTCGCGGCGCGCGGCGAGCAGCGCCATCTGCGCGTCGAAGGCCGCCGGCGTCACGCTGTAGCGCACGTCGAAATGGCCGGGGGCGTGCGCGTCTTGATGGACGCCGTGGTACATCAGGACCAGCAGCGGACGCGGCCATGGCGAGTGGCGACGTTGGGCACGCGCACTCATGGGCCCTGCGCGTCGAGCGCCGCGCTGCGCAGCAACAACCCGAGGTACAGCCAGTAGTGGGCGATCATCGGATAGTGCGTGAACCGATCGCCGAACAGGTTGTTGCATAGCAGCGCAGCGAATGCCCCGCTCAAGCCCAGCGCCAGTCCGTACGTCAGGCCGCCACGTTCGGCGCCGCGCACGCTGCGCCACAGGAAGCGTCCGGTGCACAAGAACAATCCGGCCAGCACCAGGCCGCCCAGCAGACCTTTTTCGGTCAACTCGCGCAGGTAAAGATTGTGGGTGTCGCGTTGTTGCGGGTTGATCTCGGCATGCTGAAAGCTGTGGAAACCGGTTCCCAGCAGCGGGTGCTCGCCAAAGTTCTTGCGCGCCACTTCCCAGAATTCGAATCGCTTCGCAGTGCTCTCGTCGCGTTGGCCTTCGGCTACGGTGATGCTGGAGAAGCGCTCTAGCACCGACAGCGGCAGCAATATCGGTAACAGCAGCGTCGCAATCAGCATCGGAACGAGCAGGCGAGCGCCACCGCGGCGCAGCAGTGCCACCAGCATTGCACCTCCGAGTACCGCAATGTACGCGGTACGCGAATAGGTGAGCGCGATGCCGATCGCGCTGCAACCGATGGCGAGCAGCAGGATCGCGCGCCAGCGTGCGTTGCAACGCATTCCGAGCAACAGGCCTAGCGACACCAGCGATGAGGTGGTGAAGAACGCTGCGAGTTCGTTGGCGCCCAGGTCGGAAAAGGTTCCGGCGATGCGCATGTCATGGCTGTAATGCCAGGAGACGACCGCCGTATGCTGGTCGACCACCACCCACAGCATGTACGGCAGTGGCAGCAGCGAGCACCACAGCAGGCGGCGCACGGCACTGCTGTCGGTGGCGCTCATCTGCGCCAGGAACACAAACGCCACGGCGATCAGCTGATCTTTCAGAATGTTGACGTGTCCGCTGCTGTCGTGGACGTGGGCAAAGCTGACGAGCAGCGCGACCACAGAGGCCCCGATGTAGGTCCAGACCCAGCCGTTCAAGCCGCTGCCGCGCACCAGCCGACCGCCGCAGCGCCAGGCCATCAGCAGCGCAGCGACGAACATCAGATTCAGAAAGTTCAGGCCGCCGCCCAGATTCGGCCAATAGCCGGTGTAGAGGTTTTGCAGCGGAATCAGCACCACGAAGGCCAGCAACGCCCAGTTTTCGGGTGCGATCGAGGTCAGCGTCGACACACGCGATGGATGCACTGCCGCGGCAATCGCTGTATTCATCGCGCTTGCGCCTGGTGGTACAACGCCGTGTAGGCATCGGCCATTCGCGTCGCCGCATAACGATCCAGCACCCGCTGGCGCAGGCGCTTGTCTGGCGCCCGCGGCTGCAACGCGCAGAGCGCGGCCATCAGCGCGGCATAGTTGGCGACCGGCACCACGTGGCAGCCGGGCAGTCCCGCGAGCATGGTCGGCATGGCGCCGGTGTCGGAGGCCAGCACCGGGCAGCCGCAGGCCAGAGCTTCGATGACCGCGAGCGGCATTCCTTCGCTCAGAGACACAAGCACGAAGGCATCGAGCTGCGAATACCAGTCGGCGAGGTCGTTGCACGCGCCAGGCAAGGTGATCCATTCGCGCATGCGCAGGCGCTCGATGGCGGCCTGTAGCTCGGCGCGTTGCGGGCCTTCGCCGTAAATGGTCAAGCGCAGATCGACGCCCAGGGCGCGGCATTGCGCGAGGGCTTCGATGAGTTGCACGAGGTTTTTCTCGGGCGACAGTCGAGCCGCCGTGCCGAGGTGTAATCCCGCCCGCTCGGGCGTCGGCGCGCGCATCTGGAAACGCTGCACATCGATGCCGTTGTCGATCTGCGCAACGCGCGTTGCGCTGATGCCCGCCGCCCTGAGCTGTTCGGCAATGCTGATCGAAACGGCGCAGACGCGATCGAAGCCGCGCAGCAAACGTAGCTCCAGCGCTCGCCAGGCGCGCAAGCGCACACTCTCGCCAATCCAGCCGTGCGCCGTGGCGACGCGGCAGAGGCGTAAGCCGATCGCCGCGAGCCGGCCGTAGAACACCGATTTGTAGTCGTGGCAGTGCAGCACCACGTGATCGCCGCTGGCGCGCAGTTGCAGGCGCAGCAGTTGTACCGCTTTCAAGTCGATCGCGCCTGCGCACGGCAAGCGCAGAACCGCGATGCCGCGCTGCGCCGCCGCTGCCAGCAGTGCCGGCGGCGGTTGCCGCGGATCCGCGAACACCATCAGCAGCGGCCATTGGCCACGGCGTTGCTGTTCTACGCACAGCGCCAGAAGCATGTGCTCGGCGCCATAAAGTCCGGCCGACGAACGCAAATGGACGACGCGCGTGCTCATCGGCGTTCTGCGCAAAGGCGATAGAACTGGGCATAACGTGCGACCATCGCGGCCAACGAGAAACTGCATTCGGCCCTCTCGCGCGCCTGCTGTCCCCAGCGGCGAGCGCGTTGCCGGTCGGACAACAGGCAGCGCATCGCTGCGGCTATCTGCAACGGCGCACGCGCCGCCACCAGTACTCCGGTTTCACCATCCGCGACCAGCTCTGGGCTGCCGCCGACTGCGGTGGCGATCACCGGCAGCGCGCACGCCATGGCTTCCAGAATGGCGTTCGACATGCCCTCGGTCTCCGAGCAGGAGAGCGCGCCATCGAGCAACGGCAGCAGGGCATCGATATCGCTGCGCTCACCGAGCAGATGGACGCGCGAGTGCAATCCGGCGTTCGCGATTTGCGCTCGCAACGCTGTCAACAGCGGGCCGCCGCCGATGAGTAGAAGGATCGCGTCGGGATGCTGCTCCGCAATTATAGCGAATGCGGCGATCAAGTCCTCATGGCGCTTGAGCGGTACCATGCGCGCGACGCAACCGAATACGAACGCATCCTCGGCAATCCCGAGTTGCAGTCGCCCGGCGCGCCGCCGCTCGGCGCTGATCGGCTGAAAGCGAAGCGTATCCACGCCATTGGGCAGGCAGCGCGTGTGCGCAATATCGACGCCCTCGTCGGCGCCGAGTTGCGTCAGCAGCGCGCTCGATGGTGCCACCACCCAGTCGAAGCGATGGTTCAGCGCGCGAAATCCCAGGCGCAGGCGCGAGCTTTTCTGGAAGCCGCTATCGCGTCGATTGCTGATGCGGATGGCACGATTTGGGCCGCGCGGCAAAAGCGCGCACAGCAGATCCGACTTTTCGTGTTGCGATTGCACTAAATCGTACTCGCCGTTCAACATGCGCGCGCGCAGTTCGCAATAGACGAGCCAGGCGCGCAGGCCGTAGATGGCGTCGATGGGCCGATATTGCAGCAGCCCGCGCTCACGTATCGGCAACGCCTCACCTCCGGGCGAGGCTGGGCTCAATTGCACCACATCGATCTGGAATCGCACCGGGTCGAGTCCGCCGAGCAGGTTGCGCAGGAAGCGCTCGCTGCCGCCGGTCTGCGCGATCGCGGTATCGGTGATCAACAACAGTCGCAGCACCCGCGTTTCGCTGGTGGCGGCTCTCACGGTCAAGGTCGGCGCAAGCGCGCTCATCGGCCGCCCGCGTAGACGATGTACAGCGACAGGCCATTCGATCCGTAGCCCGCGCCGCACAGATCGCTATGCCGAACGAAGCGCGATACGCCGGTGCGCAGCGACCAGCGCGGCGAAAGCTGCCGTTCCAGAAACACGGAGAGGTAACTGTCCCGATCGTGCCGCTCCGGGGCGGCGAAATCGAACCAGGCGCTACCGGCATGTGCGTGCAGCCCGAGCAGCGGCGACATCGCCAGCGAAGCCGTGACGCGCAATCCGCGGGAGCGGCGCTCCAAGCCGGGCGACGCTTGCAAATACGCATAGTCCCGAGCGAAGGGAGACACCGAGAACTCGCTGCGCCGTCCGCGATGGTGCCACTCGAACGCCACGCTGCGCAGGCGATGCACATCCGGCCCGACGAGGGCGCGCCGGGTTTCCTGCTGCAGGCGCTCGTCAGCGTCGATCGCAAAGGCCAGTTCGCGACCGGCGTCCGACAATTCGTCGATGGCCTCAAGTTCGAAGCCGTCATTGCCGCCATATGAGAAGCGCAGTTTTGCGCGCAGCAATGCCCGCGACAGGCTATCGCCGGCGGCACGGCGAACGCGCGTGGCTCCGACGATCCCAGTCAGGCCGATCCACGGCAGCTCATGGTCGTACTGTACGAACAGATCCTGTCGGCGAAAGTCGTTCAAGTCGCCGCCTTCAGCGAACGCGACGCGGCTGCTTTGCGCGCCCAGCGCGAAGCGCCGTATCGGGTCGCTCTGGCGCTGCAGGCTCAGGGCCAAGGTCGAGCGGCGGTGATCGAACGCGGGCGTTTCCTCGGCCCGCGCGTCTGCAAATCTGCCCTCGACGCGTCCGAGCAGCGTTTGCGGATTGCCGAGATCCAGCACCGGTCCGCTCAAGAACACGTTCGTCTGCTGGCGATTGTTCGGCGTATCCGGCGCCAGCGGATCGATCGCCTGCACATTGGCGATGTCCTGGAACGTCCAATACAGTCGCTTGGGCAGAATCGCCCAGTCGGCGCTCAGCGCCAGCCGCGCCTGGAGGCGATCATCAGCAACGCCGCGCAACGAACGCTCGCTGTGCAATTGCCCCTCGCCGCGCATCTGGAGGCGCTGGCCCGTGTGCAGCAGCGAAAACTCCGCGCGCGGCGATAGCCAGACATCCGAGACCGCTGGCGTCTGCGTGCCGAGACGATTGTCGCTGTACTCCGCGCCGGCGCCCAGACTGTAAGTGAAGTGATCGCGCGGTGCGGCGCTGCGCGCCGTGCCGGCCAGCAGCGACGCGAACAGCGTCAGACAGGTACGTGCGCGGCTCACGGCAACTCGTTGAAAATCACACCCGCCAGTTTGGCCGGGTCGAACACGCGCGCCGCGTCGCTCACAGCCTTTGGGCGATGCATTCCCGCACCTGCAACCAACAGGACGATGTCGGCGCGCTGCGACAGCACGCGCGCTTCCGGCGCACCGGTGGCTTGCGGCCCGTCCAGGATCACGCAGCGGTCGGCGTAACGGTTGCTGAGTTCGGCGATCAAAGTGCGCATCCGCACGGAGGCCAACTGGTCGCCGCAGTGCCGCGTCGAATTGCCTGTGGGCACCAGGCGCAGCCGCGGCACGCCCGTCGGGTAGATGATCGATTCGGCGCCCATCTGCGGCATGCGCAGGTAATCGGCCAGTCCAGGACCGGCGTCGGCATTCAGCGCAACACTTTGCGAGGGCTTGCGCAGATTGCAATCGATGAGCAGCGCCGTGTGCTCCTCGTCCATCGCAATCGCCGCTGCCAGATTGCGCGCCACGAAGCTGGCGCCGCAATGGGCGGCCACGCCGCAGACCAGAATCACTGGATTGCGCAAGCCATTGTCCGGCAACAGCCGCGAGCGCAATTCGCGAAAGGTATCGGTCAAACGACGATCCTCGCGCAAGCGATGGACAACGCGTTTGACCTCCAGCACATAGGGCGTCAGCGCGCCGGGTTGGCGCATGCGCGCGATGCTCGTGCCCGGCTCGGTCGCGACCGATGTCGCGCCTGTTCCCGGGTCGGCGACGGCGTTGCGGTCGCCGTCGGCGCGCGGCAAATAGCGTGTGCTGAGGTCGTTCACGATGCGCCCACCAGCTTCCAGAGGCTGGCCAGCACGAGGGCCAGCACCGTCAGCGCGACTAACCACAAGGCCAGGCGTCGCTGCTGGCGGTGTTGCGCAATGTCCTCGGCGTTCCAGTACATCGGTGCCGTTGCGATAACCGCCAGGCCCGTCGCGCGTTGCAGAGCGGCGGCGCTGCGCAATCGCGGATCGGCGCGGATGTAGAGCAGCAGCAGGGCCAACGGAATCAGCGTTGCGGCGAGCGCGCCACCGACAACGAAATGCGCAAATCGCAGCCCGCTGGCTTGCCTCGGGACGACCGCGGCTTCTTGAATCTGAAACCCAAGTCCACTGCCTTGCTCATCCAGACGGACCGACAGCCGCGCGTACTCTTGCCGGCGCAGCAAATCCTGATAAAGATCGCGTGCGACGTCGCGCTCGCGCGCCAGTTGCGCGTACGCGGGCGACGGGTCGGCGGCGGATCGCACACGTTCGATCTCGCGCGCGATGCTTTGCTCGGTGGCGGAAATTCGCGCGCCGATCGCCAAAGCGTCGCGGGCCGCATTCCGATCTGCGGCGCCGGGCAGCACGCTCGGCGGCGTCTGCGCCTGGCGCTCAAGCAGTTGCGCCAGTTGCTGTCGCGAACGCACCAGACTCGGATGGGCATCGGTGTAGTCGACTTCCTGGATGAGGATTTCCTCCCTCAACTCGCCAATGCGCATGGACATCGGATCGATGGCTGCGGCGCCGATCGCCTCGCCGCCGCGCGCCAGTTGTTGGAGCTGCAGCTGATCGGCTTCCAGTCGCCGCCGCAGCAGGGCGACGTTGGCAGCCATCAGTTCGCCCGGTTCGCTGCGCGCTTCCGGATGCGCGGTCAACCAGTCGCTGAGCGCGGCCTGCGCTGCGGCAAGTTGATCGGCGTACAGTGTCACCTGCGTGCCGATGAACGCCTCGGCGCTCTTGCTCTCGCGCATTTGCATCGCGCGGCTATCGGCAATAAACCGATCGGCAAAGAACTGCGCTACCCGCGCCGCCCGCTCGGGTTGCGAGTCGGTGTACTGGATGCGAATGAGATTCTCGCGCGGCGAGCCGACGATGGTTCGGGCTTGTATCGCGTTGCTGCGCAGTTCTCGTTCGGCTGCCGATGGCGCATCGCTCAACCAACCGCCGAGCTTCAGCACATCGTCCATGACCGCACGACTGAAGATGATTTCGCGCGCGATCATTGCGCGCTCCGCGACGCCCGTGGTGACGGCGCGGCCTTCCATGAGTTTCTGGATGATCTTGTCGTCCGACATCAGCACCGTGGCTGCGGTATGGAATTTCTTCGGCCAGTTCCATCCCACCGCAACCGCGCCCAGACCGACGATGACGAACACGGCCGCCATGAGCACCGATCTGCGGCGACCTTCCAGCCGCAGATTGGCGATGGTTTCGCCCAGCGTCGGGCGATCGTTTTCCAGCGCAAGTATCGCCATGGCGATCAGAAGTCGCGCTGCGGTACGGCGATGACGTCGCCCGGTTGGACGGCGTAATTGCTGCGTAAATCGCCGTCTTCCAGAATCGCGCCCAAGGCTACCGGGTAGCGCTTGCCGCTATCGCCGACGCGACGATGCAGCGCGGTGCGGTTGGCCGCGGCAAAATCGGTTGTGCCGCCCGCCGCGAGCACGGCATCGAGCACCGTCATCCCCTGGCGATACGGCAACGACACCGGTTGGCGCACCGCTCCAGTTACGCGCACCCGCGACAGATACTCGTGACTATGAAGCTCGGTCAGCACAACCGTTACTTGCGGTTCGCGCACAAAGGCAGACATCTCGGCGCGAACTTCCGCGGCCACCGCTTCTGGCGTCCGACCGCCGGCCTGAACATCGCCGATCAGTGCCACGGTGATCTTGCCGTCCGCACGCACCGGTCCGCTGGTCGCCAGTTCCGGGTTCTGCCAGACGCTCACCGCAATCACATCGTCTGCTCCGATCAGATAGTCTGCACTGGCAACCTCTGCACTCTCTGGTGCCGTCAGCGTTGGAAGATTGCCCGCACAGCCGGCGAGCAGCAGCGCGGCGCACAGATGCAGCGAAAACGACGAACGGCCGGAAGTACTCACTGAATTGCCCCAATGCGAGAACCTGGATGGCTTGCCGGATGGCAGTCGCCAGGGTCAGGCAAGAACCTAGCGCTTGGGCGCCGTGGGCTTCGGTTCGGCATCGCACATAGTTTGCGCGGGCTATCGATACCAGCCAGTCGCAGCAAATTGCGCGACCAAAGCATCGGCGCCGATACGAAGACGGCCGAACGCCGGCCTGGCTGAAATTCGCGTCATCGACGGCGCCCGTGCAACGCCGAACAGGTGCGCTTGCCGCGGCGCGTCGGTGTGTCGCCCCCTGGGCGGTTGCGCAGCGATGCTTCACCCGCGCGCGATTTGTCGGTACGCTTCGCCTCTTGCGTGAAAGGGGTCGCAAAGCATGGATCGCGTCCTGTTAATCGAGGCTTCGGCGACGCGACGGCGTGCGCTGTCGGGCATGTTGGCGCAGAAATCCTTTGAGGTTCGCGTCGTCTCCAACTATGGCGATGGTTTGGTCGCTATCGGCGCGGAGCATGCTGCGGCGCTTATTGTGAGTTGGCCGGAGTATTCGGACCATCGCGCCGATGAGATTTTCGCGCTGCTGCGCTCGCGCGATTACGCGCATCTGCCGGTGCTGGTGATGGCCGACTCGACGGATGCCGGCGCCGTGAACTGGCTGATGAAGCGCCAGCACACAGCGCTGCTGTTGTGGTCGGACTATTCCGACGCGCCGGAAGCTTTGCACAAACTGATTCATCCCAGCGCCAAGCCGGCGTCGGAAGCGGCCAGCGGCAATGCGCTGCGGGTGCTATTCGTGGACGATTCGCCGACCGTGCGCATTGCCTTCAAACGCTTGCTGGCCGCCGAAGGATTTCAGGTCGACACAGCCAACAGCGCCGAGGAAGGGTTGGCGCGTGCGCTCGATCACGACTATGAAATCGCCATCGTCGACTATTTCATGCCCGGCAATTCCGGTGCAGTGCTGGTTCGCCAGCTGCGCGACAATCCCAAGACGGCGGGCATTCTCGCGGCGGTGATCACGGGCACCTATTCGGATCGGGTGATTACCGAATCGCTGAGCGCCGGTGCCGTGGAATGCATGTTCAAGAGCGAGGCGCGGGAGTTGTTCCTGGCGCGTATGCGCTCGCTGTCGCGGACCGTGCTCGACAGGCAGGCCATCGACAACGAGCGGCGTCGACTGCACGGTATCTTGAACTCGGTGGGCGAGGGCGTGTACGGCGTCGATCCCGCTGGGCGTATCCAGTTCATCAATCCGGCTGCGCTCGACATCCTGGGTTATGCGCACGACGTCGATTTCAAAGGGCAATCGGCAGCCGAGCGATTCCACTACGCATTCGAGGACCGCACACGGATCCCGCCTGCGGCATGTTTTCTCAGCCAGTGCTACGTCGGCGGCAATCAAGTCAGCGCCTGGCAAACGATGTTCTGGCATGAGTCCGGCAAGGCGGTGCCGGTCGAATGCACGGTCTATCCGCTCGATATCGACGGCAAACGCGAAGGCTCGGTGGTCGCCTTTCGCGATGTGTCGCAACGCCGGCTTCTGGAGGAGGAACTGCGCTGGCAGGCGAGCCACGATGCGCTCACCAAGTTGCACAATCGCGCTCATTTCGAGCAGGCCCTGGCCCAGGAAGTGGCTCGCTTGCGGCGCTCCGATCAGGTGTCGCTGCTGCTGTTCATCGACGTCGACCGCTTCAAATACATTAACGACACCCTTGGCCACGCGGCCGGCGATCAATTGCTCGTCGAGGCCTCGCATCGTTTGAAGAATCGATTGCGCGGCAGCGACACGATCGCGCGAATGGGTGGCGATGAGTATGCGCTGATCGTGCGCAACGCCCAGGCGCTGGATCCGGCGCAAGTCGGCGACGAGTTTCGCCGCTCACTTGCGGGCGAATTGTTCTCTTATGGCGACCAGCACTATCGGCTGTCGGCCAGCATCGGCGTGGCACGTCTGGATCGCAATGTGCTGTCGCCATCGGACGCGATGGCGAATGCCGATATCGCTTGCCACATCGCAAAGAACAAGGGCCGCAATCAAGTCCACGTGTATTCCTACGACAGCGATCAGCGCGCGTCGATGGATATCGAGCTGAACTGGTCGGTGCGCCTGGAAGAAGCGATTCGCGACGATTTGTTTGTGCTCTGCTTCCAGCCGATTTTGCCGATCGCCGACATCGACCTTGCGCATCTGCCGAGTGCCGAGGGCGAGATCTGGCAGGCGCATCTGAACCAGCATGCGCATCGTCGCGTTTATTATGAAGTGCTGCTGCGCATGCGCTCGCAGAGCGGCGCGCTGGTGGCACCCGACGCGTTTTTGCCGACGGCCGAGCGCTACAACATGATGCTCGACATCGACAAATGGGTTCTGCACCACGCGCTCAAGGCGCTGCGCCAGCAGCAAATCGAGCATCCCAGCCATCGGCTTGGATTGTCGATCAACCTGTCGGCGCAATCGCTGGGCGCCAACGGCATCGGCCGCTATGTGCTCGACAAGCTCGTCGAGTTCGACGTCGATCCGATGCTCATCACTTTCGAGATCACCGAAACCAAAGCCGTTACCAACCTCGACGCTGCGCGCGAGCTGATCGCGATGCTGCGCGCGCAGGGTTGTCGCTTCGCGCTCGACGATTTCGGCTGCGGCTTCTCATCGTTCAGTCATTTGAAGCATCTCGATGTGGACTTCCTGAAGATCGATGGTTCCTTCATCCAGGGCTTGCTCGACGATCCGGTCGACCGCGCTGTGATCGCCGCGATCAACGACATCGCGCACTCGGTGGGCAAGCGCACCGTCGCCGAATACGTCGATCGCCCCGATGTTCTGGCCGCTCTGAAGGCTTGCGGCGTCGACTTCGTGCAGGGCTACTACATCAGTCGGCCGATGGATTCGTTGAACCATGCTGTCGCGCACCTGCCTGTGCGTGAGCTGCTGGTGGCCTAATCGTTCACCGGGCGGATTTGTTGGGGCGCGATTCATTGCGCCCGCTGGCGCCCGTCGATGCCAGTTGGGAGCCACGAATCGCGGCTCCTGCAAAGCGCCCTTGAAGTTCAAACATTCCATGTGCGCAAGGCAACCAATTCGAGGAACTCGTCATCCACCAACCGCCGACAAACCCGCAACCGACTTTCCTCTGGCACGATTACGAAACCTTTGGCGTCGATCCCAAACGCGATCGTCCTGCGGAGTTCGCCGCGCTCAGGACCGATGGCGATTTCCAGCCGGTAGGCGAGCCCATCCTGCTGCGCTGCCAGCCGACGATCGATTACCTGCCGGATCCGGATGCCTGTCGCATCACCGGAATCGGGCCAATCGCGGCGCTGGAAACGGGCGTGCCCGAGCACGCATTCGCCGCGCGCATTTTCGGCGAGATGAGCGAGCCAGCCACTTGCGTTGTGGGCTACAACAGCTTGCGCTTCGACGATGAGCTGACGCGCCATTTGTTCTGGCGAAACTTCTACGATCCGTACGCCCGCGAGTGGCAAAACGGCAATTCGCGTTTCGACCTCATCGACGTGATGCGCGCCGCGTTTGCGCTGCGGCCGGAGGGGCTGGTCTGGCCCAGGCGCGAGGACGGCGCGCCGAGCTTTCGCCTGGACGAGTTGGCGCCGGCCAACAGCATTGAGCACAGCCATGCGCACACTGCGCTGGCGGATGTACAGGCAACGCTCGCGCTGGCGCGCAAGCTCAAGCGCGCGCAACCGAAACTGCTGGAGCACGCGCTGGGTTTGCGCGACAAGCAGCGCGTTTTGACGCTGCTGGATTGGCAGAAGCGAACGCCCCTGGTGCATATCTCGCAGCGCTTCCCCGCATCGCGCGGATGCCTTGCGATAGTCGTTCCGCTCGCATTTCATCCCACGCAAGCTGGCAAAGTCATCGTCTACGACAGCCATCAAGATCCGACGGCGCTGCTCAGCGAATCGCCGGAGCGGCTCGCGGAAATGCTGGTGCAAAGCGGCGACGATGGTGCACGCACGCCGGTCGGACTGAAGCTCGTGCACAGCAACAAGGTTCCGTTTCTGGCGCCGCTGTCGGTGCTCAAGGGTATCGATACCGAGCGTATCGCACTCGATAGCGAACGCTGCCAGGCGCACATCCGCAGCGTGCAAAGCAGTCACGGTCTGGATCGCAAAGCGCAGGCTGTCTTTGCCGCGCTCGATGCCAGTCGCAGCTTCGACGACAACGACGTCGACAGCGCGTTGTACGATGGTTTCATCGGCGACAACGACCGCAAACTCAGCATGCGCTTTCGTGCGTCTCCCGCCGATCAGCTGGCCGAGATGGCTGCGCGCTTCCACGATCAACGTCTGAGAGACCTCGGGTTCCGTTACCGCGCACGGCATTTCCCGGATACGCTGAGCGCCGTCGAACGCAGCCTATGGTTGGCGTTCGTACGTCGCCGCCTTGACGATGGCCCACGCACTGCGGCGCAAGTGCGGGAACGAGCGCTGGCCGTTGACGATGCGATCGGCAACGAGGTGCTCGCCTGGCTCGATCGCGTCGCGCGTTTCCATGCCCAGGCATCGATCGGTTGACCGATAGCACATGCTTTTTTCGTTGCGCGAACGCACAATCGCGCCGCCAAAAAGCACGTAAACGGGTAAGTCGATGTCGAAGCGTTCTAAGGTGTTGCTCGGTTTGGGTTTGATCGGCGTGGCCGCCATCGGCTATGCCGCGTGGCAGGACTGGAATCGCGAACCGGATCTGCCGGGTCCGCTAATCCAGGGTGGTGTCATCGACAAAGAAACCTTCATGCTGCGCCGTGCCGAACAAACGGCACTCAAGCGCGGCATCGATTCTGAAAAAGATGTGCTGTATTCGCCGCAATGGCGCCAGCAGGCGATCGCGGAGCTGGAAGCGCGAATCGCACGGGCGCCGCTGGCGGGTGGCGCCTGGCGCGAGCTGGGGCCGGCGCCGACCCCGAACGGACAGACTGTGGCCACCGTGACGCCGGTATCCGGGCGCGTGATCTCGATCGCAGTGCATCCCACCAATGCCAACATTGTTTATGTTGGTACCGCGAGCGGCGGGCTGTATCGCTCCACCAATGGCGGCACGTCCTGGGTGCCGTTGATGGACACGGCGCTGTCGCTGTCGATTGGGGCGATCGCTATCGCGCCGTCGAGCCCGGATACGGTGTACGTTGGTACCGGTGAGGCGAACTTCTCGCTCGACAGCTTTTTCGGCGTTGGCGTCTATCGCATCGACAATGCCTCTAGCGCCAGCCCTACGCTGGTTGGCCCGCTCAACCAGAATGGCACCGGCGGCGATGTATTTAGCGGCCGATCGATCAGCGAAATCCAGGTTCATCCGACCCAGCCGGGCACGATTTTTGTGTCGAGCGCTTCGGGCGTCGGTGGCTTTGGCGTGTCGCGTCCCGGCGCCGAACTGCCGCAGCGCGGCGTGTTCCGCTCGACCAACGCGAACACCGCATCGCCCACGTTCACGCGCCTGACCGGACTCGCCGGCGGTGGCGATTTCAGCGTGCGCGATATCGTGATCAGCCCGCAGAATCCGAACTTCCTGGTGGCTGCGGTGACGGTGACAAACAATGCCTTGGCGGGTGTGCATGTCAGTACCGACGCGCTGGCGACGACGCCTACCTTCACCCAGCGCGTCAGTTACACAGGCGCTTCGGTTAACGAAGCCAATGCGGAACTCGCCATCCAACACGGGGCCGGCGCACCCAACCCCACCGTCTATGTGGCCACCGGAAATCTGGGCGGACGGGTGCTGATCAACACCGACGGCGGTGGCGCCACGTGGACGCAGCAGATCGACAACAACTTCTGCACCCCACAGTGCTTCTACGATATCGCCATCGACGTGGCGCCGAATGACCCAACGCGCGTGTATCTGGGAGGAGCGCCGGCGGTGCCGTTTGCATTCAGCAGCACCAGCGGCACGGCCTTTACGCTGTCGCAGAATGGCTTGCATGTCGACACTCACGCCATTGCCGTCGCTCCGAGTGCGCCGGCAACCATTTATCTGGGCACCGATGGTGGCATCTACAAGTCGACCGATAGCGGCGCGAGTTGGGGCGTGCTGAACAACAGCACCTTCAGTGCCACTCAGTTCCAGAGCATGGACACGCATCCGCTGGATCGACAGTTCCTGATCGGCGGCACCCAGGACAACGGCACGCAGCAGTTGCGTCCGGACGCGAGCTGGTTCCGTGTCGATTTCGGCGACGGCGGCTTCGCGTTGATCGATCAGAACGCGACCAATACCACCGATGTCCGCATGTTCCACACCTACTTCAACCAAACCAATGCGATGGGTTACGCACGCGTCACTAACGTGGCGAATGCGGTCGACAACGGCTGGACATTCTTCGGCTGCGGTTTCGGTGGATCGACGCCCAACGGTATGACGTGCTCGGCAACGGCCATCTTGTTCTACGCGCCGATGGCCCGTGGCCCTGGCAATCCCAACACCATCTACTTTGGTTCCGACGTGCTCTATCGCTCCAGCGATGGTGGTGCCACGGTCACCAAAGTGAGCCAGGAGCCGATTACTACCGGACAAGCGATTACCGCGATCGCGGTAGCGCCGAGCAACGACAATGTGCGCGTTGTAGGCTTGCGTAACGGCGGCCTGTTCCGCACCACCAATGGCTCAACGCCGCTGGTATCGGTCGACCCGGTTGGCGCAGGGAGCGTGATACCAGACTGGTTTATCGGGCGCATCGCCATCGATCCGACGAATCCCGACGTTGCTTACGTTGCGCTCTCAGGATTCCCCGGCGCCGGGCAAGTGCTGTTCAAGACCAGCAACTTGCTCGCTGCAACACCGACTTGGACGGCCTCCGCCAGCGGCGTGCCGAACGTGCCCACCAACGCCATCGCCATCGACCCGGCGAACAGCAATCACGTGTACATCGGCACTGATATTGGTGTCTTCGCCTCGTTCAACGCGGGCGCCACCTGGGAGCCGTACGGCACTGGTTTACCGCGCGTTCCGGTGTTCGGCATGGGCTTCCAGGCCCCGCTTGCACCCGGTGGCCGCCAGGCGCTGCGCATCGCCACCCACGGCCGCGGCATCTGGGAAATCACCTTCGACAACCTGTTCGCGAACGGCTTCGAATAAGCCGTTGCCTGGGGCGGAATCTCGGCTCGCCGAGATTCCGCCGTTGATCCACTAGCCAGAATCGCCGCTGCGTTCGCGCGGGAAGCATTCTCGTTCAGCGACGGGGCAGGGGGCGGGGGGCAGGGGCCAAATTTTTCGTCTATGCCGATGACCGCTTTAGCCCTGGCAGACGCAGGTAAGTGCTTACGAAGTGGTTCATGCTCGGCCCGTGACCACCGCCCCCGCTTCGGTTGACGAATAAGTCGTGCCGCCTCAATAAGGCGGATTCAAGTGGACTTTTTTCGATAGGTCCGTAAAATGGTCCGGACTATTTTCGACACGTCCTAAAAATGGTCCAATCGCGCCTGTATAGCGCCATCCTGCAGGATCACTTCCGCCAACATCGGCAAATGGCGCTGGTCAGCGGCCCGCGGCAGGTGGGCAAGACCACCGTCTGCCGCGAATTGGGATCGGTGTACCTCAATTGGGATAGCAGCGACGACCGCCGGCTGATTCTCAGCGGTCCGGATCGAATTGCCGAAAAGGCGGGGCTGGATCGGCTCAACGAGACGCGCCCGCTGATCGTATTTGATGAGCTCCATAAGTACGCAAAATGGAAAGCGCTGCTCAAGGGCATGTTCGACGTCTACGGCGAGCGCTGCCAGATCGCCGTGACTGGCAGCGCCAAGATCGAAATACTGCGCCGCGGTAGCGACAGCTTGATGGGTCGCTACTTTCGCTATCGCATGCACCCATTCAGCGTCGCTGAGTGCTTGCACACCGACGTGAGCGATGAGCTGCTGCGCGCGCCGCAAGCGATTGCCGAGGACGTTTGGTCGGCGCTCTGGACGCACGGTGGTTTCCCTGAGCCCTTCCTCAAACGCGATCCACGTTTCACGCGCCGCTGGCAGACGCTGCGCACCGAGCAGCTCACGCAGGGCGACTTGCGCGAGCTGACCTTGCTGCAAAACCTGGGCGCGATGGAAACGCTCACGCTGCTGCTGCAAGAGCGCTCGGGGCAGCAGCTGGTGTACTCCAGCCTCGCGCGCGACATCGGTGTTGCTGTCGACACCGTGCGCCACTGGATCGATTTGCTGCAGCGCCTGCACTTTGGATTTCTGCTGCGCCCGTATTTCAACAACGTGCGTAAAGCGCTGCGCAAAGAACCCAAATGGTTCCTGCGCGATTGGTCACAAGTCAGCGACACCGGCGCCAAGACGGAGACCTTCATCGCCTGTCATCTGCTCAAAGCCGTCGAAGGCTGGACCGACTTAGGCTTAGGCCAATTCGAGCTGCGCTACGTGCGCGACAAGCTGCAGCGCGAAGTCGACTTTCTGATCGTGCGCGATCGCAAGCCGTGGTGTTTGGTCGAAGCCAAATCCAGCGACACACACCTATCCGATTCGCTGCCGTATTTCCAACGCGAAACCGGCGCCAAACATGCGCTGCAAGTCGTGCTGGATCTCCCGTTCGTGGCCAAGAGTTGTTTCGAGCAAACCGAACCGATCATCGTGCCGGCGCGGACGTTGTTGAGTCAGTTAGTGTGATTGGTCGTCAAGGAAAGGCAGAGCCCTGTAGGGGCGAGACGATGCGGTTGCGCTCTTTCAGGGCGTTTTCGTGTGTCGCTAACCCAGGGCTTGCGCCCTGGCTATTTCATTGCGCCCCTTTGGAGCTTCAAGCCACGCGCAGCGCTGTCAGCTGTCGACGTGCATTCCGGTGCGGCGTGCGGGACGCCCAAACCGGCGCAATCCTTCTGCCGCATTGTCGGTGACAGTCCACCAGGAAGTACCCATTGCAAGCCAGCGCATTCTCGCTGACAAGCGCGACGCTTATCCGGCAGGCCGCAAACGCGGCCTGCCGAATCCGTCTTTAGTGCACCGCCTCGGCATGAAACTGCTCGGTTTCGGTCGAGCCCTTGAGCGCGGTGATCGACGACTGCGCGCCGGCGATAACTTGCGTGACCTGGTCGAAGTAACCCGTACCGACTTCGCGTTGGTGCTTGGTCGCCGTGTAACCCTGCGGTTCGGCGGCGAATTCGGCTTGTTGCAGCTCGACGTATGCGGCCATCTGGCGGGCTTTGTAGCCTTTGGCGAGCTGGAACATCGAGAAGTTCAGCGCGTGGAAGCCGGCCAGGGTGATGAACTGGAACTTGTAGCCCATGGCGCCGAGTTCGCGCTGGAATTTGGCGATGGTGGCGTCGTCCAGATACTTCTTCCAGTTGAAGCTCGGCGAGCAGTTGTAGGCGAGCAGCTTGCCGGGATATTTGGCGTGGATCGCCTCGGCGAATTGCTTGGCGAACTCCAGATCCGGCTTGCCGGTTTCGCACCAGATCAGATCAGCGTACGGCGCGTAGGCGAGGCCGCGGCTGATGGCTTGATCGGGACCCATGTTGGTGACGTAGAAGCCTTCCACCGTGCGCTCGCCGGTGCAGAACGGCTTGTCGTTATCGTCGACATCGCTGGTGATCAAATCGGCGGCGAGGGCATCGGTGCGCGCAACGATGATGCTCGGCACGCCAGCGCAGTCGGCGGCCAGACGTGCAGCGATCAGCTTTTGCACGGCTTCTTGCGTGGGCACCAGCACCTTGCCGCCCATGTGGCCGCACTTCTTGGCGCTGGCTAACTGGTCTTCCCAGTGCACGCCCGCAGCACCGGCTTCGATCATGTGCTTCATCAGCTCGAAGGCGTTCAGCACGCCGCCGAAACCGGCTTCGGCGTCGGCCACGATCGGCTGCATCCAGTCGATGTTCTCGCCACCTTCGGCGTGGTGCAGTTCATCGGCGCGCTTGAGCGCATTGTTGATGCGGCGCACGACGTTTGGCACCGAATCGACCGGGTACAGCGATTGATCCGGGTACATCGCGCCAGCGGTGTTGGCATCGGCGGCAACCTGCCAGCCGGAGAGGTAGATCGCCTTGAGGCCGGCCTTGACTTGCTGCATGGCCATGTTGCCGGTCAGCGCGCCGAGCGCGTTGACGAAATCTTCGGTGTGTAAGTAGCGCCAGAGCTTCTCCGAGCCGAGCTTGGCGAGCGTGTGCTCGACCGGTACCGTGCCGCGCAAACGGACGACATCGGCAGCCGAATAGGCGCGCGTGATGCCTTTCCAGCGCGGGTTGTTCTGCCAATCGGCTTGCAGCTCTTTTTCGCTCAAAAACGCCATGTCTAGCCTCGTTCGCGTTGCAGTAGTAGCCCGTAGGCCGGGAGTGTCAGGAATCGCTCGAACGTCGCGCCGAGCGCCATTTCGCGCAGCAGCCCCGCTGCCGCCGCGAAATCGGCAGCACTCGGCTGCGATGCATTCGATTGCAGCTTAATCAGCTCGTCCTGGAGCAGGCGCTCGACCAATTCGTGCGAAACGGCTTGGCCGTCGTCCAGCAGCGCGCCGGTACGGGTCCATTGCCAAAGCTGCGCGCGCGCGATTTCGGCGGTCGCAGCATCTTCCATCAAATTGTGGATCGGCACGCAACCATTGCCGGTGAACCACGCCGCCAGATACTGCAGCGCGATATTGATGTTGATGCGCACGCCCGCCTCGGTGATCGCGCCGGGCTGCGGGCGGATCAAGTCCTCGGCGCTGACGTCCACGTCCTCGCGCAGGCGATGCACCTGATTCGGCGTTGGCATGATCCGATCAAAAATCTCCGTCGCCACCGGCACCAGCGCCGGGTGCGCTACCCACGTGCCGTCGTGGCCATCGCTGGCCTCGCGCTCTTTGTCTGCGCGCACCTTCGCCATCGCCGCCTCGTTGGCGGCCGGATCGTTCTTGATCGGAATCTGCGCTGCCATGCCGCCCATCGCGAACGCGCCGCGGCGATGGCAGGTTTGAATCAAGCGCTGCGAATAGGCGCGCAAGAATCCTTGCGCCATCGTGACCTGCGCGCGATCGGGCAGCACCCGTGACGCGTCGGTTTGAAAGGTGCGGATGTAGCTGAAGATGTAATCCCAGCGACCGCAGTTGAGGCCGACGATGTGCTCGCGCAGCTCGTACAGGATTTCGTCCATCTCGAACGCCGCCAGCAGCGTTTCGATGAGCACCGTGACCTTGACGCAGCCGCGCGGCAGGCCAAGCTCCGCCTCGCAGTGGTCGATGACCAGATTCCACAAGCGCGCCTCAAGATGGCTCTCGAGCTTGGGCAAATAGAAATAGGGGCCGGAACCGCGCGCGATCAGCTCGTGGCCGTTGTGGAACAAGAACAGTGCGAAATCGAATAACGAACCGGAGATCGGCTGACCGTCCAGCAACACATGCGCTTCATCGAGATGCCAGCCGCGCGGACGGACGATCAGCGTGGCGGTTTTTTCCTTCAGCGCGTAGTGCTTGCCCTCGGCTGTCGTGAAGTCGATCTGGCGCCGGATCGCATCGAACAGGTTGACCTGTCCGCCGATCTGATTGGCCCACGTGGGCGCATTCGAATCCTCGAAATCGGCCATGAAGGTTTTCGCGCCGGAGTTCAGCGCGTTGACGATCATCTTGCGATCGACTGGCCCGGTGATCTCGACGCGACGATCCTGCAAGTCGTGCGGGATCGCAGCGACGCGCCAATTGCCAGCCCGAATCGCTGCAGTATCGTCGCGAAAGCCAGGCAGCTCGCCGCCGTTGATGCGCGCCTGGCGCGCCACACGCGCGGCCAGCAGACGCTGGCGTTCGGGCTCGAAACGACGAACGACGCCTTCGAGAAAGTTGAGCGCGTCCGCGCTCAGGACGTGCGCCGCATCGGGATGGTGCGGGGCTTGAATCTGCAATCGGGAGTGATCAGGCATGCGCGGCTCTTCGGCGGCAAAGTGCCGAACGCCAGCGTCCTCCCAAACGCCAGCGTTCAACGGATGAACGCGAGCCTAACGCATGACCGACGAGCGGGCAAACGGGTGGCCGCAGTCCATCCGAGTTGGGCTCACTCTAACGGCGAAACCCTGCGCCGGGCGGGCGAATTCGCCTGGCGGAACGCAAGGGCTGCAACGCCGGATTGCTCAATCACGCGCCCGGCGCGAAAGGCAATTCCCTCCCAACCGGTCGGCTCCGGATGACTCGTGTTCTTTGCCTTTGCGTGTTCCTCTTGCCGACGGCAGCCGTTGCTGCGGAGCTGTCTGGCTATCTGGAGTTAGGCGCCGCAGCCAATTCCGATGAGCTTTGGACGGAGGATGCCGCCGGCACGTTGGGGCGCGCGGCCGGCGCTTTCGGCGAGGCGCGCTTTAGCGTCGAGCAGCGCGGCTTCGACGATCGCATCTTCGGCTTGGTTTCGCTGCTGGCGCGGAGCGACGAGGGCGGTCGCCGGACCGGGCTCATCGAGGCTTTCGTCGATGTCGGCAGGTTGGGTCAGGAGGGCTATCGACTGCGCATCGGCCAAGCGTTCGCCGGCACCAGCCGTGAGAATATCGAGGCGTTCTGGCAGTCGCCGTACACCTTGAGCTTGTCTGCAGTGAATGCTTGGATCGGTGAGGAATTCCGGCCCATCGGCACCGAATTCAGCAAACGCTGGACGCTCGACTCAGGTGCTTCATTGGACTTGGGGCTCGGCGCTTACGTGGGCAACGACACCGGGCCCGCCGTTCTGGCTTGGCGCGGTTTTGCGTTGCACAATCGTTTGTCGGTGTTTGGCGAGACGCTGCCGACGTTTCCGCTACCCTCGCTGCAAGATCCGCAGCGTTTTGGCGCCCAACGGCGCGATGGCACGCAGCCTTTCGGCCCCGATCTCGATGGTCGCATCGGTTTCTCCTTGCGCGGGCGCTACGATAACGGCGCCGGCCTGCGCCTCTCGGGTTTCTACACTGACAATCGTGGCGATCAAGACTTGCACGATGGCGACGAGTACGCCTGGAATTCGCAATTTGCGGTGTTCGGTTTCGATTGGGCGATGAGCGAACGCTGGACCCTACTGGGCGAAGTCCTGCGAGGCAGGACGCTGATGGGTTTCCCGCCCGGACCCAATGTCGATATCGATTTCGACGCCGCGTATTTGTTGCTCAGTTTTCAAGACGGCCTTTGGACGTATTCGGGGCGTTTGGATGCATTCCATGTTGGCGAACGGGACGGCTCGTTCGGTGAGTTGAACATTCAAAACGGCAACTCGCGCACGATCGCGGTCTTGCGCGAATGGCACGACTGGCGATTCGGCGCGGAGCTGCTGATTGGCGACGTTCGCAGGCCCGGCAACGCCGAGTTCGGCGTCGCCGCCGATCAGGGTGGGGCGCAGTGGATGCTGATTGCGCGACGCTACTTCTGATGGCGCTCAGGGTACCGGCGCCTGTTCGACGCGGAGGCGCAGAGGGCGCAGAGGGGAAGAGGGCTTAGGAAAGCCACTTTGACAGGCAACCGGCTGTGGGATCCCTGCTTTCGGCTGGGCTGCTTGCGGTGCTGCGGTTTCGTGACGCTTCGAGCCTTTGCAACCGCCTGCTTCCCTCCGCGCCTCCGGGTCTCCGCGTTGAACAAGCCCGTCAGGGAGAAACCAGCCCCTCGCCGGTCAGCTCCAGACGCAGCAGCAGGTCGATCGCCGCGCCCGCGAGGCGCGCATCGCTGCGGTCGAGTGGATCCTCGACCGCCACTACCAACGCGAGTACCGCCTGCGCGAGGTCCTCCCAGCCGACGCGCCGCAGCGCCATCGCCAGTTCCTGCCCGCGTGCGCTCCAGCCGGCGGAGCACGGGCCGGACAGCAGCCGCCCCGCAAGCCAGTCGGCGGCGCGCGCCAGTGCCAACGCGAGCGGGTCTTCCACGTGCGGCACTGCGCCGAGTGGCAGGTCGCGGACTGCGCCATCCGGCCGAGCGAGGTCTGGGATCGTGAGGAGGGCGCCGTCGCTGAGCGCCCATGGATCGAGCAGCGGCAGGCCGGCGCCTTCGCGCAGCGCGCCGGCGATGTGTTTCGGTGGCGCGCCGCCGGACAGCGCTCGCGCGAGCGCGTCGAGTGCGCCCGGCGCGGCGGCTTCCCACGGCCGGCAGAGCAGGATCGCTTCGTCGTCGGCATCGACCAGCAGCGCGTGCACGCTCTGCGTCGCAGGATCGAAACCGAGCTCTTCGACGCGCGCCGGCGCGAACACCACATGCTCGGCGAGCGCATGGCGCGGGCGCAGCAACGCAGGCGGCAAGTGCGCGCGCGCCGCGCGCCAGTCGCCGATGCGCGTCAACGTCAAGCCGGACGGAAGGTCGGACCAGTCCGGCGACTGCGGCAGCAGCGAGGTGCGACCGCCGTGGCCGGTGCCGAGGCGCAGTTCGCCATCGGCCCGGCGATGCGCGCTGACGGTCACCAGCTGCCCGTGCGCCAGATCGTGCAGACGACCGCTGTTCGACACCCGCGCCTGGCGCGCGCGCTCGACCGTGCCGACATCGTGCGCGCCCCGGTTGTCCCAGCGGCAGCGCCAGGCGATGCGCGCGGAGGTATCCGGGTCGAACAGCGCGAGGCGCGCCGCGCGTTGCTCGCCATCGGCTTCGATGCGCAGCCCGAGGGTGCGCAGGCGCACGCGCGCGAGCGGCGTCTCCAGCTTCTCGCCGACCCCGAGTGCGTGCTGCGCGGCGAGTTCGCCGCTGCCGCCGGCCGCGCGCACGCGCGCCGGGATTTCCGCCAGCAGGCGCAGGCCCGCGTGGGCCTCGAAGCGCGCGCTGCGGGCGTCGAAGTTGGCCAGCCACCGTTCCAGGTCCTGAAGCGCCAGCAGCAGCCAAGTGGCGCCCGCGCGCTGCGCCTGGCCCAACAACTCGCTGAGCGCCGGCGCATGGCGCGCGCCGCCGTCGGCGAGGCCATGGCGCACCAGGCCGGCGAGGAGCCGATCGCAGGCGTCGGCGAGGCCCTCGGCCGCGACCGCGCGCGCCCCGAGCTGGACGCGCGCGTGCGCTTTGCCGGGACTGTCGGCATCGGCGGTGCGGAAGGCGAGGAAGCCGACGACCACGCAGGCGCGGTGATCGGCGGGCGTCGCGTCCGACTGCGCCGCGCCGGGATCGTCGCCGCCGTGGAAGCGCACCGTGGCCTGCGGCAGCAGCGCGGTTGGCACTGGGTCGCTCGAATCGCCGCGGCGAATGTCGACCAGCAGCCCGGCCGCGCGCAGGCGTTGCGCCTGCGCCCACGCGGTTGGACCCGCCCAGGCGCGCAAGGCGTCCGGATCGACCGCCCCCGGCGACGGCAGTTCGCGCGCCGCTTGCCCACCCGCGCGACGCTGCCATGCGAGCACCACGATCAGCCGGTGCCGGCACAGCGCCGCGCCGCAGGAGCAGCGCGCGTCGGCCACGCTCTGGCCGGGCGCAATCTCCGTCACCACGCCATCGGCGAACTGGCCACGCAGCACGCCGTCCTCGCCGCGCGCGAGCTGCGCCGGCGATCCGCCCTCGACCTCGCGTTGCGCGCGCTTGACCAGGCCGACGTTGGTCAGCTGCGCGAGCGCTTCGGCGGTGAGGCGGAGGAGCGGGTCGTTGGGCGGCGTCATGGAGACTCCCAGCGCCTGCCCAAGTTGTCGGTTGTTGGTTGTTGGATGGCGGCAGTGCTCGCACACCGGCAGCCTGCGGGAGCGGACTTTGCCCGCGATCCTTGCCGCGGCCGTGGAGAAAAAATCGCGACCGAAGCCGCTCCCGCAGGCCCGCGGAGCGCCGGGGCCTGCTGTCGACAACCAACAACCGACAACCAACAACCAGCCAATGGCCCGACCGTGCGCGAGACCCAGAGGTCGCCTCGGGACCCTTGACCTACCCTACCCACGCAACTTCTCCCAGATCCACCTTGCCAGTTGCCCCGGGGTCATCGCGCCGACGTCGGCGCCGACCTGCACCAGCTGCTTCGCCAGTTCGCGGTCGTAGGCCGGCTCGGCCTGCTCGTCGAGGGCGGCGAGGCCGAGCACGCGGGTGCCCTGGGCGACCAGGTCGCGAGTCAGTTGCACCAGCCGCTGCGGCGAACCGCCCTCGAAGAAGTCGGTGACCAGGACCACGATCGCGCGCCGCGGCGCATTGATCTTCTGCGCCGCGTAGGCGAGCGCGCCGGCAATATCGGTGCCACCGCCGAGCTGGACCTTCATCAGGCACTCGACCGGATCCTCGACGCGGTCGCTGAAATCGACCACAGCGGTGTCGAAGGCGATCAGGTGGCTCTGCACGCCGGGAAGGCCGTGCAGGCAGGCCGCGGTGACCGCGGCGTGGATCACGCTCGGCAACATGCTGCCGCTCTGGTCGACCACGATCAGCAGCTGCCAGCGGTCGAGGTGGCGGCTGCTGCGGGTGGAGAACAGCGCGGTCTCGATCGCGAGCTGGCGGCGCTGCGGGTCGTAGTGCTTGAGGTTCGCGCGCAGGGTCGCCTGGGCGTCGAAGTTGCGCGAGTTCGCGAGGCGCGTGCGCTGGCGTCGGTTCAAGGTGCCGGCGGTGGCCTGGCGGAGCTCGCGCGCCAGCTTCTCCATCAGCTCGCGGACCACGCGCGCGACCAGCTGGCGCGCCATCGCCAGCACTTGCGGGTTCATCAGGTGGCGGGTGCGCATGACCGCTTCCAGCAAGGCCGGATTCGGTTCGATGCGCTCGAGCACTGCGGGGTCGGTGACCAGCTCGTGAATGCCGGCGCGCTCGACCGCGTCGCGTTCCAGGCGCTCGATGATCTCCTTCGGGAACAGCCGGTGCACCTCGTTGATCCAGTCGGGCACGCTGAGCTGGCTGGCTTCGCTGCCGCCGCTGCGCTGGCGCATCTCCTCGCGGGCGCCATCGCCGAAGGCCTCGCGGCCGTACAGCCATTCGAGCGCCTCCTCGCGCGCCCGCGCATCGCCCGAAAGCCCGCCGCAGGCGGCCTCGGCGGCCGCGCCGAGCAGCAGGCGCCAGCGGGTCAGCGTGGGGTCGGCGGTCATGGATGCGTCAGGCTACGGGGCACGGGGCACGCAGACAGGCTCGCATCACGGAGCCGCAGTAGGCGTAGGGCGGATCCCCGGCCGCAGGCCGGGTATCCGCCGATGATGGTCTGCGGCCGCGTGTTTGCCAAAAGATGTGGAATCTCGGCCTGCGGCCGAGGCTCCACCCTACCGAGGTCTTCCCATGCCCCGTGCCCCGTGTCCCGCGCTCCGTGACTCACTCCAGCCCCCAGCGTTTCAGCGTCTCGCGCACGCGCGCTTGCAACGCCGCACCGCGTGCGGCGGAGCCTACATCCTCGGGCAATGTCAGCAGCGCCGCCGCGAGGCCGCTGCCGCGGCCGTGCAGGCGCGCGACCATCTCGGCGATGGCAGCGCGCTCGCGCGGCGGAAACCAGCTGAAGGCCTGGCGCAAGGCCGGCAGCGCGACCAGAAACTCGTCGTCGCCATAGCCGCCGATCAGCCTGTCGAGCGTGGCGATCAGTTGCGGCGCGTGGGTCGCAGCATAGCGTGCGAGCGCGAACAAGCCGATCAGCCAGTCGCCGAGCAGGGCTGCACTCGGGAGGGCGCGCGCGGCGGCAACCACCGCCGCTTCGTCGAAGGCGAGCGCATCGTCGGCTCGGCCGGCCTGCCACAGCGCGCCGGCTGCAGCTCCGCGCAGGGCCGGTGGCGCCTGGGCATCCAGTGCGCGCCGTTGCAGCAATTCGGCGAGCGCCAGCGCGTGTTCGGGCGTGCTCGCGCGCGCGCGCCGCCAGGCGAGGAAGCGCACTGCGTCGATGTCGTCAGGGTCGGCACTGGCACTGGCGCCGAGGCGGCCCTCGATTAGCCAGGACAAGCGCTCTTCGACGAGATCCAGCAGCGGGTCCAGCAGCGCGGCGAGATTGGCGCCCCAGAAGCCGGCGTCGGCGAGCGCGCGCATGCGCGTGCCCGCCTGCGCCAGCGCCCCCCAGTCGCTCGATTGCGCGAGCGCCGCGCGCGCCGCATCGGCGAGGCGCGCACCGAGCGCGTGGTAGCCGCCACGCAGCGCGTCGAGCACGGCGGCGAGCAGGCGCGCCGGCGTCGGGTCCTCGCGCAGCAGCGCCTCAATGCGGCGCGCCGCGGCTTCAGCCAGGGTCGCGCCCCAGGCGCCGGCCTCGATCAGTTGCGCACCTTGGTTGCGCACCTGGATGAGCGTCCAGCGTTCCTCGAAGTGCTGGTCGGCGGCGAGGTTGCGCGCGGCGCCGGTCGCGCCGGTGCCGTCGAGCCGGAAACCCTCGATGTCGAGCGCGCGCAGCCGCCACAGGATGCAGGCGCGTGCTTCGTCGTCGCGCCGGCGGCGATCGAGGCCCAGCTTGCGCGGCCGCTGTTCGGCGAGAAGGTCGTGCGCGGCCAGCAACGCGCGCACCTCGTCGACCAGTGGCGGCTGCGGCGTGCCCGCCGCGAGGGCGCCGCGGCGGTCGCCGGCGAGCGCGCGCAGGGCCACGCGCAGGCGCGGATCGGTGCCCCGCCCGGGCGCCCGCCGCGCGGTCCACGGCGGCGCTTCCTCGAGCGCGCCGTCGACCAGCGCGTCGAGCATTCCGTCGAGCACGTCGCTGCGCAGCGGCAGCGGGTGACCTCGCAGCTGCGCAAGCCCAAGGATGCGCGCGCGCGCCTGCACCAGTTGCGCGGTCGCGAGCGGCTGCTTCGCCCCTCGCAACGCGCCGACGATGCTGCGCAGGGTGCGTTGCCCCGCCGCCGCGGTGCCGTGCGCGGACTGCCAGCGATACCACGCCGGCGACGGCATGCCGGCGCCGTAGCCCGCGTAGGCGTCCAGCTGCAGCTCGCTGTAAGGGACCAGGAAGCAGCCGTAGCGGGTCAGTTCGGCTGGCGGGGTGAGGTTGGGCTCGTTGAGCGGTGCATGGGGCACGGGGCACGGGGCACGGGAAGAGCTGGGATAGGCTGTGTCGTGAGCGCTCGCGTCAAACCCCGAACCGGCTACGCGGCTCGCCAGGGTCTTGCGGCTTGCCGGCTCCTCCCAGTGCCCCGTGCCCCGTGACCCGTTCCCCTCAAGCAACGCCCTACGGTGCCACCCGCCGCACACCACCAGCACCGGCCCGGGTGTCGCTGTCGCCCAGGCGATCCACTCGCGCATGTGCGCCTCGCGGGCCTGGTCGGATGGATGGCCGGGCTCGTCGGCTCGAAGCTCGTCGAAGTAGTGCTCAAGCGCGGCCTGCAGTGCGGCGGTCCGCGCCGGGTCGACGCCGATCGCGTCGGCCTCGCGCTCGAACAGGTGGTCCCACAGTGCGTCCTCGCCGTCGACGCCGCAGCGCTTCTGCAGCAGCGCGCTGACCCGCGCGTAACGCTCGCGCCCGGGCAGCGTGTTCAATGTGTAGCGCTGCGGTAGCTCGCGCGCGCCGACGTGCCAGTGCGGCAGGTCCATGAAGCGTACCCGCGCCCCGCCCTCGCGCGCGGCGTGCAGCGCCACCCACTCGGGCGCGAACTCGGCGAATGGCGCGTGGCAGCTCGCGGTCTGCTGCTCGTCGCCATGGTAGCTGTAGATCGCGATTGGCAGCGTGTGCGGCAGCGCCAGCTCTTCGAGGCGCGCATTGAAATCGCTCGGCCCCTCGATCAGCACCGTGTGCGGCCGCAACTCCCGGATCCGCGCACGCACCAGCCGCGCGCAGGCGGGCGAGTAGTGGCGGATGCCGATGACTTCTGCCGCGGTCATTGTTGGGCAGCTCTCAGCCCGGCAAGCGATGTCGTGCCTCATACAGCGCCCGCCACATCGCGCCTTTGCGCTTGGCCACGCGCTGGTCGAGGTAGCGGCGGAGTTTCTTCAGGTCGTCGGGGTCGTCCTTGACGGCGGTGCCGACGAGGGCTTCGACGATGTCGGCTGGCTCGCCGGTGTCGCCGCGCAGGTAGTGGCCGCGCAGGCCGACCGCGCAGGCAACGCTGACGGCCTCGGCGGTCGAGAGCACGCTAGATAAGCGCTCCATGCCGACGCCGTCGATGTCGATGCCGGCGCGCAGTTCGCGGAAGCTTGCGACCAGCACTTCGAGCACCTCGCGCGGCGGGGCGAAGGGCACGCCAGACTCGGCGAGCAGGCGCGTGGCCTCGCGCTCGACCAGCGCGAGTTCCTCGTCGAGGCTGGCAATCGGGAACACGGTCTCGAAGGCGAAGCGGCGCTTCAGCGCGGCGCTCATCTCGTTGACGCCGCGGTCGCGGATGTTGGCGGTCGCGATCAGGTTGAAGCCGGCGCGTGCGTACACCGCGGCGGCGTCGCCGAGCTCGGGGATCATCAGCACGCGCTCGCTGAGCAAGCTCAGCAGGCCATCCTGGACCTCGGCCGCGCAGCGCGTGATCTCCTCGAAGCGCACCAGCCTGCCGGTGCGCATCGCGGTCAGCAGCGGCGCCGGCACCAGCGCGCGCTCGCTAGGGCCCTCGTTGAGCAGCAGTGCGTAGTTCCAGCCGTACTTGATCTGGTCCTCGGTGGTCGCCGCGCCGCCCTGGATGGTCAGCGTGGAATCGCCGCTGATCGCCGCTGCCAGCAGTTCGC
>ERZ1066125.104-NODE-104-length-65710-cov-35.675775_pt1 | contig 65710 bp, 35 predicted proteins | sample MGYA00382772_ERZ1066125 | MGnify/ENA primary metagenome ERZ1066125 (study PRJEB33369, sample SAMEA5778355) | biofilm metagenome | biome: Industrial cooling water; feature: Water cooling tower basin; material: Biofilm | place: United Arab Emirates | collected... | reverse complement strand
TCGGGTCGAAAGACGCGGACATAATTCCAGTTATTTTTGGGACACCACACTAGTGTGGTGTTCCGTAATCAAGTTGAAGTAAGTTCCGATGCATTTTGGCCCGAGACTAGGCGAGAGGAGGGTGAAAGTCGGCCGCTTTCGCGGCATGCCGCGAGCCGACTTGAACGCCCGGCGGCTGCGCCGCCGGGCCGGGCGTCATAGCAGCGCTATGGCGACGACGAGCAGCGCAGCATTCGGGTCGAAAGACGCGGACATAATTCAAGTTATTTTTGGGACACCACACTAGTGTGGTGTCCCAAAAATAACTTGAACTAATTGTGGCGAGGTTTGTCTTTGTAGAGTACCTCACAGAGACTCTCGCGATGCGCAAGAAAGGGCGGCCGGTAAAGGGATTGATCGTGAGCGCGGCGGACCGCGAGGAGCTGATGCGTGCAGGGAAATTGATTACTATTTAATGGTAGTTATTTTTGGGACACCACACTAGCAGCGTCATCAGTTAACCCAGCAACTCAAACAGCCCCGAGGCGATCACGCTGCCGTTCGCCTGGATATCGATGCGATGCATCCCGGCGTAGTAGCGGCGGGTGGTGATCGGTCGCACCGGATGTTGCCGAATCAGTTCGCGATGCTCGCCCGGCGCCAGTTGCAGCGTCCAACCTTTGAACACTTTTGGCGAGCTGCTGCCGTCTGCCCTCACGTGGTGCACGATGTAATCGATCGACAGCGTCAACGGTGTTTTTGCCGTTGAGTGCAGGTTCAAGCGCAGTTGCACCGATTGGCCCAGCACAATCTGGGGCGGATCGACGATCAAGTTTGCGTTGCCCTTGAACGGCGCATCGATCCCCCAGACGGCCAGAACGCGGCGGTCGCCGCGCTTGATCAAGGTGCGGCTGGCGTGGCGCAATAGCGCGCGCCGGTTGGACGACGCAGTAGGCAGGTGCTCTTCGAGCCAGGCTGCCACCACGCCTGGATGGTCTTTGGCGATATCGTTCAAATGATTCGCCACGCTGCGTCGCACATAGTCGCTCGTATCATCCTGCAGCGCCGCCAACAGCGGCAGACTCGGCGCCGGATCCGCGACCAGCGGCTTGAGCACGATGCCCCAAGGCAACCGCGGCCGGCTGCCCTCGCTGACCAGCCGACGTACATGCGGGCTCGGATCGCTGGCCCAACGCGCCAACGTTTCGAAGCTGCGCTGCGGGTGCGCCAGGATAAAAGGCCGGATCGCGAATTCGGCGCTGAAGCGCTGTGTGATCGCATGCAAACAGGCCAGCGCCCGGTCGGGGTGCTCGAGCCCCTGGCGAGCGACAAACTCGCCGAGCGACCAAACGATCCAACCCGCCAATCCGCGGTCCGATGCGCGCAAGTCCTTGAGCGTTTCGTCGCCCTTTATCGGCATCAGCGTCGCTTCGATAGCGGCCGCCGCGGTGGGAAAATCCGCTGGCAGCGTTGCCTGCAACGCAGACGCGATCTGCATCGCTCGCGCTTTCATTTCCAGGCCATCGAAACCGTCCAACGCCAGCGATTCGAATCGCCGCCGCGCAAATGTCGGCAGCACCTTCGAAAAATGCAGGCCCGCACAACGCACCAGCTCCGGCGAGAGCAGCAGTTTGAATGGTTCGGGCACGTCCGCAGTCCATTGAATCGTCAGCTGAGTATCGAACAATGTGGTGCCATCGATGGCGACACCGCGCCCATTTGCAGATTGGATCGCACCAACCATCAGGATACGGAACGCCTCTGGTCCACACCTGATCTCTCTGACGATTTGGCGGGTTTGTTGGTGACGTCTGGCAACCCGTGCCGCCCAATGCTATTCACACCTGGCGCGAGCCCGAGGAGCCGTAATCGGCAATCCCGGTCTTGACGGCGGTGGCAGATTTTTCCAATAAAGGGAAGTTGCCTGCGAGTGGTGTATCAAAAGCCGCGCGACGTGGCGCAGACCTTCGGGCGGGTCTGCCGCGCTCAGCCCTCTACGCCATCTCTGAACAGCACGCCGGCGCAGGCAGTGGCGATGAAGGCGAGCGAGTTGTTTCCGGCGTTGGGAACAGCGATCTCGCCAATGCCGACGGTATAGGCGATGTCAGCCGGATTGGATTGGCTGGCGGCGAAGACGGTGAACTGGGATTGGGCGCTGAGTGGTGCGGGGGCGCTCAGGATGGCCGCGGCACTCCAGGCTGAGACGTAGCTGCGACCGTCGCAGTCCTGAACGATGCCGTCGAAGTTGCCGAAGGAAGTTGTCACGATCAGGGTGGCGCTGGTCTGGCTGGTGGTCCAGGCAAACAGACGCGCATTGCTGCCCCAGCTGGCGATCAGCAGACGCTGGTTGCGGCGGTCCCACCACAGGCCGTTCGGCGTGAATCCGGTAGCGTTAATCGGCGTAGTGTGGCTGACATTGGCGAAGTTGCCGATATCCACCTCGTGCAGCCGCTGGCCGCTGAAGTCGCTGGCCCACAAGCGCGCCCCACCGTCACTGGCGAGACCGTTCAAGAAGCTGGCGCCCGCGATCTGGTAGTTGACCACACGTACCGCGTCACTGAGGCGATAGCCGCGAATGAAACCACCGTCGGCGACGAAGACCGTATCGGCCACGATCTCCATGCCCGCAGGCGAAGCCGGATCGTCCGTGAACACGGACAGCGTACCCGACGGGGATCGCGCGAGGATCTGTCCGGCGCTGCGATTGCTGATCAGGTAGCGCTCGTTGGCGCTGTCGTACTCCAGACTCTCGGGGCCGGAGAGTGATTGCGCGTGGGCACCTTGCGCACAGAGGAAGAGCCCGGCAACAATGGCAGCGCGCATTGGGAGAGTCCGCTGAAAAGTCAGCGCGGACCCTACGCGCGCCAGGCCCTATTGCCAAGGAGCACGTTGGTCCGCAACGCTCCGCCGGGCGTCGGCGCCAGCTTCGGCGCCCGCAGATCATTCATAGCTGCTGGCAAAAATGCCATCGGGGCGCAGCGGTGTGCCGGTGATAACGATGTCGTCGAAGCGAATATTGGTGAGTCCGTTGAGGTTCAGGCCACTGACCGCGTCGAGACGAATCTCGATGGTCGAGTTGGATGTGGTGGACGGCAGGTCGATCGCCAACGGAGCGGCGAGCGGTTGAAAAAGGCTGCCAATGAAGAAGGCAACTTCGCCGCTGCCCTGCACCTCGGCAGCAGTACAAGTGGCGTCGTTGGCCCGAAATCGCCAACTCAGTTTGGCTTCGTCCGCGTTCAAACCGCTGCCGCGCTGGGCCTTGGCGGTGATCGTGTAGCGCCCCGGCGCCGGCACATTAAAGCATCGGCGCAGCACGGTCAGACGAGGCGCCAGGGAATCGGGCAGATTCACCAATGCCGACCCGGAGTTTGGGTTGCCGACGGCGTCTTGAGCATCCCAGGTCACACCAGGTATCGCCTCGCCATTGGCACTGGGTTCCCAATAACGCAGTTGCGCTGCTACCGAGAACGAGCCATTGACCAGCCAGATATCGCCCTCTTGGCGCTCGAACGCGCCCAGGTCGTCTCTGCTCAGTTCGGGCGCAAGAATGCTCAGTTCGACGGGCCGCGAGCGGCCGTCCAGATCGAGGTTGGCATCGATAGCCGGTCCGGCGGCGAAGGAGTTGACCGCTTCCGATCCGATTCGCAAACGATAGTCGTCAACGGCAGGGTTTTCGAAGCGCGCATCGCTCAGCAGCGCTTGCTCCGGGTTCGGCAGCGTCTGCGGGGCGTTCGTGGCGTTGTAGCGCCAATCGTAGTTGGCGTTGGCCAATCCAAAAGTGCTCACCAACGCCGTGCGGCCCGGCTGAAAGATCAGATTGTTGTTGAAACCGACGGCGGCTGGGGCGGTATCGAGCATGATGCTGGGATTGCCGGATGCGCCAGTGAAGGTGTTGCCACCGATCGTCACATTGCGCATCACCAGACCTTGATTGCTGAGCGCGAATCCTAGCCGGACGACGCTGCTGGCAACGGTATTGGCGGCGATCAGCGCGGTGTTGAGCTCGACTTGGGCAGCGTCTGTGGCGCTGATCACGAACCCTGCCGTGTTGTCGACCAGTTTGGCATTGCGCATCTTGAGCGCCAGGTTTTTGTTGACGGTAACCACGCCGCCACCGCTCGGGCCGCCGCCGGGCAGCTGGGCGATGTGGCCGTCGATCGTATTGCAGCCGATCGCAGTGCGATTGCAGCGCACCGGTGGCGCTGGTGCGTTCGCTGGAACGCTGCATTCGCTTGCCGTCGGCACGTTGTAGACCATGCTGCTGTTGGTGTCGTCAGCCACATCGGCGTACAGCGCGGCGCCACCGTTGGCGCGATTGCCGGTCAGGTGCACGTCCATCAGGCACACCGTGGCCGATTCACCCGAGAGCGAATCGGCGAGGTACACCGCACCGCCTTTGTCGCGCGCCAGATTGTCGGCGATGCGCGTCGGCGCGTTGGCGTTGGTCGAGTACACGACGACCTTCGCGCCGAGCGAGAAGCCGATGCCAATGGCGCCGCCGCTGTTGACGCCGCCATTAAAGGAAATGCCAGCGCGGTTCGATTGCAGAACGGCACTGCTGCCGAAACCAGCAGAGGCAATGTACGCTTGCGCTGATCCTCCCACGATCAATCCTCCGCCGATGCGATAGGCTTCGTTACCGGCGATCGACAAGTCCGAGCCGACGACGAACAGCACGCCACCGGCAAGACTGATGCCGCCGCCGCTGAGATCGGCGATGTTGTTCTCGATCAGCACACGGTTCGACAGGGTCACGATCCCGCCCGTGCTGGAAATGGCGCCACCCGACTGCGCCCGATTGTCGCGTAGATCCGTTTCGCTCAGGATCAACTCGCCAGATCCCGAGTATGCGATTGCCCCGCCGCCCGAGTTGAGGCCACGCACGTTGTTGCGGATTTGCAGCCCGATCAGTCGGCGGACACCACTGCCGGTCACGCTGATCATCGCCGGCCTGCTGTCGGGGTTAACGGCGTTACCGACGAGCTGGGCGTAGTTCCCGTTCGCGACGCTGTCGGTGCAGGTCGCAAACCGCCCGTCCAGCGTGACGTCCTGTTGGCCGATGGTCACACCCGCTGGTCCCCAGGTGGTGGCATTCGATATCCGCACAACATCGGCACCAGGGTTGGCGGCGGCGGCGTTGATGCCTGCCTGGATCGTGTTGAAATTGCAGCCCGCACCCGTTCCCACGAGAAACGTAGCGGCTGGGGCCGAACCGGCGATAGCGCCGCAGAACAGAAAAGCCAGCGTTTGGCAGAATCGATTGGCGTTGAACATGGAGTGCATCCTCGAAGGGTTCGTCGGCGAGTTGAACCGAGCAACGAGCGATGGATGCGGTTTGCGACATGCCGCGGCAAATCGATAGCAGCGCACAGCTGCGCCGACGTTTTTCCGCCGATGGCAGCAGCGCAGTTTGCCCGGCGCTGCGAGGCAATAGCGCAAGCGGATCAGACGGACATCGATGCATCAAGCCAGGCAGCCGTGGATCGCCGCCATGGACACGACCCATGGCGGCGCCCCAGCCTCAGGGCCGTTCTACGCGCTGGCTGGTGTGTTTCCTGGCGACCTTGATAAACCCGGCATCGAAGGTCTTCAACGAATCTCGCCCGGCGCTCAGCGCGAGATGAAAAGCATCAGCAAAGTCGAACCCGGCTTCGTGCCAATCGATCACCTGCGCGAGAAGTTGCCCATCAGCTACCGTCACGTTCTGCAGGCCGCAAATTCGCCGAAAGGCATCGCAAATCTCCGCGGGACTCAGGTCATAGGCGGCACGCAGCACCCACTCGGCTTCCAGCAGCACGCTATCCGGAATAAAAACGTCCTCGGATGCGAACAACCGTTGGCTGGCTTTGCTCTGTGTCGGATCGTCGTTGACCAGAAGTCGGACCAGGACGTTGGTATCAATGGCGACCACGCCAAACTCTCCGCAAGTCCGCCGTCAGCGCCGCTTGAATCTCGGCATCGGTCTTGGGCGAAACCCTGTTCTTGAACATGCCGACAACGTCCGCGAGATTGGAGGGCGGAAACGGAGCCTTGGGTTTCAGCAACAACCCTTCTCCGGTGTCGATGACCATCAGTTCAAGGCCGGGCTCCCAGCGGTGAGAACGCCGGAAAGCCTTGGGAATGATGACCTGACCTTTGCTGGAGAGCTTGGTGGTTTCCATGACAGCGCTGCAAACGTAAGACAAGGGTAAGATTAGGTTCGCGACCTGGCGCTGTCAAACCTCACGCCGTTCGTCCGAGGACTTGTGCGCTGGTCGTTGCGCCTTAATCGTCGTTCGCCCGACGCCGCTCGCGTAGCGCTTCGGCTGACTTGCGCAGGGTCGCGGGAATGCTGGGCAAACGGGCGAGTTGCCTCTCTGCCTCGGCTGCGGCGGCTCCCGGTTGGCCCAGTGCGTCCAACAGCAGCGCCTGCAAGAGCGCATATTCAACGCGCACCAGGGGGTTCGAACCCCCAAGCTGAGCGAGCAGCGGCTTCGCCCGGCGCAGCGCTGCGTCGGCATCCGCATAACGACCCGCTTCGAGGGCTACAGCAGCGCGCCGCACGTCGACATTGCCCAGCCAGCACGCGCGGGTCGGCGGCGGATCGCGATCGGCGGCTTGCAAGCGATCCAGCCACTGCAAGGCGGCGTCGGCATCGCCGGCCTGTTGCGCAAGTCGCGCGCGTCGTTCAATCGCGCCGCACAGTCGGTCCGGATCGCCATCGGGCAGCACGCGCAGCGCGTCGATCGCCCGCTCCAGTTCGGCGACGCCAGCCTCCATCGAACCGCTCATGCCGAGCGCGAATCCGTAAGCCGTGCGCGCAGCCGCTGCGCGCCAATGCGCCGCACCGAACTCGCGCTCGTAGTCGGCCAGGGTCTGGGCCAGCAGCGTTACCGCTTCCGGGTATTCGCCGCGCATTGCCAGCAGATCGGCCACACCGTAGCGCGCTAGTGCGGTATCCGGATGGCCCTCGCCGAGCGTAGCCACATTGATGCGCAGGGCCTCGCGCGCAACCGGGAGCGCTGCCTCAAGATCGCCGCGCTCGCGCAACACCATCATCAGCGCATTGAGGTTGACGGCCGCGTGGCGATCGTCGCCGGGGTAGATAGCCCGATCGATCTCCACCGCCGACCGAGCCGCCGTTTCGGCTCGGTCCAGATCCCCGTTGCGCCGGTAGGCACGAGCCAGCGCCGCGTACACATTGGCAACGCGAATATGGCGCTCACCGAAACGCAAACGATTCAGCGCTAACAGCTCTTCGTACGCGGCAATGGCTTCAGCAAAACGATCAGACGCCAGCAGCGCCACGCCCCAGTCGTTGAGCGTGGTGCGTACCAACTCGGCATCGCCGCTGCGATGCGCCAGCGCCATGGCCGCCGCGCCATCGCGTTGGGCACGCTCCAAATCGCGCACCCGCGAAGCGAGCACCGCCGACAGTGCGAGCCGCTCCGCCTGTTCGCGCAAATCGTCGGTCGGCGGCGGCAAGCCATCGAGCTCTGCTCGTGCCTGCGTAAACTCGCCCTGAGCCATGCTGTTTCCCACCCGTTGGATCGCGGCATCCATCGCCAGCGCGCTGGTCGGGCCCCAGCGTTCGCCGGCCTCCTGCCGCACATCCTCGATCAGCTTGCGCGCGGCGCCGAGATCGCCCTGACGCTGCAGCACTTGCGCGAGGCGCAGCCGCAGCTCGAGTCGCGCTTGCGGGTCGGCGCCGGGATCGGCATCGCTGGCGGCGACAGCCCGGCGCACCGCGTCGAGCACGGTTGCCGGCCCATCACGCTCGCCGCCGGGTTCGGCTTCGGCGAATGCGGCGAACATGAAGTTGCGCATGCTGTCGGCCCGCGCGGCCTGCTGGCGCGCCAAATCGCGCTGCGCCAGCACCAGCGCGAAGGCCACTACCAGGGTGGCCAGCATCGCCGCACCAACGGCCACGCCGACGCGATGGCGCGCCAGGAATTTGCGCGCCAGGTAAGCCCGGGAAGGTGGGTGAGCGGCGATCGGCTCGCGCGCCAGATAGCGGCCGATGTCGTCGGCCAGATGGCGCGCGGACGCGTAACGCTGGCGCGGATCCTCGGCCAGTGCCGTGCGCAGCAACGTGGCCAGGTCGGCGTCGAGTGACTGCCATCGCGCGCGAATGGCGCTCGCATCGGGCCCCGGCTGGATGCGCGCATCGGGACCGAGGCGGGCGTCGACGACTAGTTCCGCACCGATCACGCCCAGCGCATACACGTCGATCGCGGTGGTCGGCGCACCCTGCCGGTACTGCTCGGGCGGCGCGTAGCCGGGGGTCAGTGCAATGTGCTGGGTTTGGGTTGGGTCGTCATCATCAAGCAGCTTGGCGATGCCGAAGTCCAGCACCTTCACCCGACCGTCCCGGTCGACCAGAATATTGGCCGGCTTGAGATCGCGATGCGCGATCAGGGCACGGTGCGCCGCATCCACCGCAAGCGCGGTCTCGGCCAGCAGGCGCAGCCGCGCCGGCATGTCCAGCGCGCGGGCGCGTGCATCGTCGAGCAGCGGGCGGCCATCAACCAGTTCCATGGCAATGTAAGGAACGCCCGTTGCGCTGACGCCGGCATCGATCAGGCGCGCGATATTGGGATGCGTGAGCTGGGCGAGAATCGCTTGTTCGCGACGAAATCGGCGCCTCGCTTCGTTCGAAAACAACCCGGTGCGCAGCAGCTTAAGAGCGACGCGCTGCTTTGCCCCCGCGACATCGCGCTCGGCCGCGAACACCACCGATGACCCGCCCTGGCCGAGGCGCGCGATGATCTCGAAATCGGCGATGGATTGGCCGATCAGCTCGTCCACCACCTCAGCATCGACGTGCAATTGCGCAGCCCAGACCGCCGCCGGCGTTTCGAAAGGATCGCCGCTGCGTCCATCGGCGGCGAGCATCGATCGCAGCAATGTCGCCACCGGCTGCGCCGGCCGCTCGGTATCGAGCAGCGCCTCCCGCTCCGGGGACGGCAAATCGACGCAACGATCGAATAGCGCACAGGCTTGCGCCAGTACGTCGGCGGTGATCGGTTCGCGATCGGCATTCATGGCAGCGAGTAACGCAGTCCGAATCGCAGATGCGACACGACCGCTACTCCACTTGTGATAGCAGATAAGCGCGCGGCTGACGCCAGTCGCGATCAACGGTGCGCCGCACCACGCCCAACAATTGCGCCACCTTCTCCAGGCCAAGCCCGGCGAAGTAATGCAGCTCGACGACCTTCGCTGCACGCGGATTCGCCGCCGCCAACTCGTCGAGAGCACGATCGAGCAGCAGCGCCAGCTCGGGCTCCACGGCAACCGCATCGACGGCTGGATCGGTGAGCGACACCGCCAGCCGATCGCCGCCGGATTTGAAGCTCAGCCGGTGTCGCGCGCGGTCGACCAGGATGTGCCGGATCGCCCGTGCTGCGTAGGTGAAGAACCGATCGGGCGCGCCGAACTGGAGGTCGTTCCCCAGCTTGAGGTACAGCTCGTGCACCAGCTCCGTGGTGCCGACCGTGACCGGCTGACCGCGAGCCAGCTCCCGATGCGCCATCGCCTTAAGTCGCTGGTAGTCGGCCTCGAACGCGGCATCCACCGCGATCGGATGGTCGGGCAAAGGAGCATTGCCGCCAGTCATGAATGGCAAAACCGAGCGCCTGGGTAATCCCCATGGTGCCCAGCGTTCGGGCGCAAAGTCAACGCGTGCGAGGCTGGCACATGGACACGGTGCTACGATCTGAGTGCTGTTTCACGGGATTGACTGGCAGCTACGGCGACTCACGAGAACAACGATGGAAGCACCAGACCGCCTTCAACAGCTCCGCTTCCTGCGCGCGTCGATCGCCGACCTCTCGGTCGCGATGTGCCGGATGGCGCACGAGCGGGTATTGCGGTCGGTCGAATCCGGGTTGCCGATGACGAATCGCGTCCCGGAGGGCAGCTATCGGCGCATCGGATTGTGCGCGCCGACGCTGCGGGCCTTGCGCTTGGGCTGTAGCCACACGATGGCCAGGCTGCGGCTGCAAGACGCCATCGGCGCTCTCGCCAGCGACGTCCACGATAGCAGCGTAGGCGCATTGGCAGATGAGTTGACCGCGCTGGACAACGCCATCCACTTGCTCGACCACCGCAAGGGCCAGGCCGAAAAAGCGCTGGCGGATGCGCTGCGCGAGTTCCACGACACCAATGCTGGCGCCGACAGGCTGAGTGCACTCGACAGCGACGTTGGTCACTTGGAACAACTGCACGACGAATACGTCGAACGCATCGCACGGCTCCGGGATAATGTCTTGATCGCGATCGACGCCGAGATTGCACACAACCTCGGCAACTGATGCCACCAGCGATGGCGCTGCTGCGGCGCAAGGCCGCACGGAATCGCACGCGGTTTCGATCGATGTTTGGTTCTGGTGAGAAAGCCGGGCCTCGGCATCCGTCTCCCGTCCTGGGCGAAACGGATCGGCCTCAACCCGGTGAGCCCTCGGCCATCTCTGGCCGGCGTCTATCTCATTGGAGTTCGTTCGCATGCGTATCGCAATACTGGCCATCGCTTTGCTGGCAGAACCGCTCAGCGCTCAGACGGTGTCGATCGCGGCGGTGCAACCGCAGGCCGCAGAGGCGGGTCTGGTGGCCGGACAGGTTCTGGTCACGCGCACGGGCAGCACGACACAATCGCTCTCGGTGGTGCTGGGGAGATCCGGCACCGCGAGCAACGGCAGCGATTACGAATTCCTGCAGGCCAGCGTCCACATTCCCGTCAACGCAGCGTCGCAACGGATCGAGGTGCGGCCGTTGGCGGACAATGCCGTCGAAGGCTCCGAAAGCATCGTGCTGGAAGTGGTGCCGAGTGCCGGCTACAGCGTCGGCGTGGCCAACATCGCAACGGTGAACCTGAGCGACGACCCGCCACGACTCAGTGTCAGCTCTGGCGATATGGCGGCGGCGGAGCTGGGGCTCGATCCGGCAGCGTTGATCATTTCGCGCAGCGGCGGCAATCGTGCGAACCCGCTCAGCGTAACGCTGGCCCGTTCGGGATCGGCCAGCAACGCGAGCGACTACCAGTTCATTCCCTCCGGAACGGCGATTCCGGCCCAAACGGACAGCGTGTCGATTGCGGTTACGCCGCTTGCAGACAATGTCGTCGAAGGGATCGAGACCGTGGTGCTGGGTGTGGCCAGCAGCCCCGGCAATTACCTGATCGACGGCAGCGCAACCATCGATCTTTCCCTGGCCGACGATCCGCCGCGGCTGACCGTCACCTCGAACGATACGCAGGCGGCAGAACTAGGCCTGAATCCTGCGCAAGTCACCATCACCCGCAGCGGCGGCAATCGCGCCAGTGCGCTGAGTGTTTCGCTGGCGCGTACCGGATCAGCGAGCAACAGCTCGGACTATCAATTCCTGAGCGCGTCCGCCACCATCGGTGCTAACACCGATAGCGTCGCGATTAACGTCCTGCCGCTCGCCGACAATCTCGTCGAGGGGACCGAGACGGTGGTGCTCGGCGTGGCCAGCAGCCCCGGCAACTATTTGGTCGACGGCAGCGCGACGATCGATCTGTTGCTCGCCGACGATCCGCCGCGCCTGACGGTCGCGTCGAACGATACGCAGGCCGCAGAGCTGGACCTCAACCCTGCGCAAGTCACCCTCATCCGCAGCGGCGGCAATCGCGCCAACGCGCTGAGCATCAGCCTGTTGCGGGCCGGTACGGCGAGCAACAGCGCGGACTTTCAGTTCCTGAGCGCGACCACCACCATCGGCGCCGACAGCGATAGCGTGGCAGTCACCGTGCAACCCTTGGCCGACAATCTCGTCGAGGGAACGGAGTCGGTGGTGCTGGGTGTCGCCAGCAGCCCCGGCAACTATCTGGTCGATGGCAGTGCCACCGTCGATTTGACCCTGCTCGACGATCCACCGGTTTTGTCCGTCAGCGTGTCAGACGGCGACGCCAGCGAGACGCCGGGCGACACCGGCACCTTCTTGTTCACTCGCACGGGCGGCAATATCGAAGCCAGCCTGCCGATCGTGCTGTCGGTTGGCGGCAGTGCCAGCAACAGCATCGACTTCGAGTTCATCTCGACAGCGGCTTCGCTGCCGCTGAACCAATCGAGCTCGACCCTGGTGCTGCGCCCGATCTTCGATTTGCAGATCGAAGGGCCGGAAACAGTGCGCTTAAGCTTGGGACCGTCTGGCAACTATCTGCCCGGCGCGCCGTCGAGCGCCGAGATCGTCATTCGAGACTTTATCGATTCGGTGTTCAACAATGGCTTCGATTAACCACCCACCTGAGACAACCGCGCCGATGCCACAGACGGTTGAATCCCCAAGCCGGTCTCTGGCGTTCATCGAAGTTCGCCGCGTGCACAAGGCTGCACTGGCGAGCGGCCGCGCGCAGCTGGCAGCCTTACTCGGCTTCGACTTGCCCGACCAATGGCCAGCCTTCCCTGAAGCATTCGACCCCGACTCGCCAGACCCGGCAACACCGGAATGGCCGGCGTACTTTTTCGTTTCCCCTGAACGCGGCCTCGTGGTCGGCAACGGTGGCTACTGCGGCGCGCCTCGCCATGGCGAGATCGAGATCGGCTACGAGGTCGCCCCGGCTTTTCGCCGTCAGGGTTTCGCAACGGCGGCGGTCGCGTGGCTGATGGCCAGGGCCTTTGCGGCGCCTGCCATCCAGAGCGTCATTGCCCACACCTTGGCCGAGCGAAATGCTTCGAATTCGGTTCTGATCAAATCTGGAATGAGCTTCGTCGGCGCGTATCCGAATAACGAGGTGGGCACTATCTGGCGATGGCGGAAAGCGCGAGCGTAACTCGCGGTGCGTGGGATCTCGGGTCGAGTTTCAGCAGCGCCGGCGTCGCGCCCGTTCGTTTCGGATGGTGTTCCGACACCCATACGCATCGTGGCATGGCCGGCGAGAAAAACGCCCACTCGCGCTCGTCTAGCCATGGACTTCCTACTCGGATCCCGCCGTGAGTCTTGCTCTGTTGCTCGCTGTCGCGCTGCCTGCGATCAGTTTTCCGGACGCGCCCGTAGCCGCTCGTTATGAGATCGTCGAGTCGCTCGGCGCGACCGACGGCTATGCCGCGATGGCGATCGATCCACAGACCGACCACCCGGTGGTTGCGCTGATCGATACGGCCACACTGGACCAGACATCGGTGCGTCCAGCGGAGCTGTATTTGCGCCGCTACGATGGCTGGACCTGGCAACGCGAGCGTATCGGCTCAGTACCGATGGTGGGCACGATTGGCGATAACGCTCGCGACTTGCGAATCGCCGTCAATCCATTCGGCCGTGTGTTTGTACTGCTCATCGAGCCCCATGGCCCGGGCGCAGCCGACGATGCGCTGGTCCTCATCGAAGCCGTGCCGGGCGCCGCGCAGCGCACCGTACTCGACGTTGGCCAGGTGATTTCGCCCAGTCTTTCGATCAATACCGTTGGCGAACCGATAGCTGCCTGGGTCAAACAAACGCAGGTCGACCGAAGCGGTGAGCTGCGGGTGCGCCAGCGTTCGCTCGGCAATTGGACGGCGCTCGACATCGCCGCAGGCGCGCGCATCTCACTGCCAACCTTTGCGGCCAAGCTCAATCAGCTCGTCCCCGAACTGCTGTTTGCCGACATCTCCGCATCGGAGCATCGCGTGCGCCACGCGGTGATCAACGGCGCTCAGGTGAGCGTGCAAGACGTCGCCACCTTTCAGATCAGCGCCGGTGATCGCCTGCAGTGGCAGTATCTGGCCCAGCGCCCAGATGGCAGCGCCGAGATCGCAATGATCGTGGCTCGGCCGCCCGCGAGCTTGGGAGCGCCGGCGCCGCATGTGGTACATCGTCGGGTGCGAGCTTTCGGATCCTCAGCATTTGCCTGCGCGTCGCAGTGCGTGGAGGAGCTGCCGAGCTTGTCTGCTCAGGGTATCGCGTCCAGCGCGTTGGCACTGGGCACAGGAACGCGCCGCGCGTTTACCTTCATCGATTTCAATCGGCGTTTTCGGATCTTTCGCGAGGATGAGCCACGCGCAGCGTTTTCCGAACTCGCGGTGAGTCAACTCGCCAAGGTGCACGACGTGGCGTACAACAGCGTCGGGCAACTGCATGCATTGGCCCTCGATTTCAGCAATCACCGCGACCTGGTGCTGGTGCGCGAACTGGCGCCGTGGATTCGCTCGCGGGTTCCCTCGCCTGAGTTGGGTCCGACGATTGGCGGCGTTCCTCGCGGCTTTGCGATGACAGTTGCCGAGGACGGCTCACCGATCGTGTACGGCCGTCGAGATCTCAGCGATGGGCCAGGAGCGCTCTGGCGGCTGGAGAACGGTGCCTTCGTCGAGTATCCCCTGCCCGCTGGTCTGCGCGTGACCGACGTAACGCTGGTGGCCGGCGAGAGCGTGCATATGGCGTTTCGCAACGACAGCGATCAACGCGCCTATTACGCACGATGGCGAGACGGAGCCTGGCTGGTGGAGCCGGTCAGCCCGTCGCAAACCCCAATCAACGACATCGGCCTCGGCCTTGCGGTCAACGACGCGCCGCGCATGCTGTGGCGCGAAGGCAGCGTTTTGCAGTTGGCCGCGCGCGCCAACAACACCTGGTCGACGCGCGCACTTGCCATCGACGGCATGCGTCCGGTACGGGCCCGAATGACCGTGGTCGAAAACACGCACCTTGCTTATGTCGCCTGGTTCGACACGCTGACCGAACAGCTTCGGCTGGCATCGGTCTACGGCAACATTGCCGACGCACCGCAGGTCGCCGAAGTGGCGTTGCCAGAGCCACCGTCCGGTTGGACCACGGGTGCCCTCGCTTTTGATATCGCTCGTACGGACGACGGGATGCTTGCGCTGGCGTACTCCGAATCGGTTGGATCCTTGCATCGGCTGGCCTACATATATCGCAGTGGATCGACGTGGCTCACCTTTGGCGATCCAACCAGCTTCGCCGCGCCAACACTGGACCGCGTCTGGCTGGACCACAGCATGGGCAGCGCTCGTTCGCCACGATTGATGTGGACCGAACACCAAGCAGGTGGTCTGCGTTTGTACTATGGGGAAAACGCATTCGTCGGCGGCACCTGGCGCGTCAGCGATCTAGGCGAGGTGCAGCAGCCGATAGCCAATCTGGCTTTCCACGCCGACGGTGTGCCGCACATCGCGTATGCGGATCTCGGCCGCATGCGAATTGCCCGCAAGCTGGAACTCATCCAAAGCGAGACCGTCGGTCCCACCCTGCCGGCCAGGCCCACCTCCCTGGCCTTCTGCCTCTGCGCCCTGCAGTTTTTTGGGCGCAACCTCAATTGCTTCACCGGGGAGCTGGAACAAGCCGCGAACCGAACGACGGGCGCAAGCGCCAGCTTCGGCACAACCTTCCTCCGCGTCCGCCAACGCTTCACCACGACCCCCGCAGGCCGCTATTACATCGATCTCTACCAGCGATTCGGGCCCGACATTCTGGCGTTAACCTTTGCCGATCGTGGTCTGCATGAGCTGCATCTGCGCACGCTCGAGGATTTCAAGCCCGCGCTCACGGCTTTCGCGGACGGCAACGCCAGCGGTTACGTGCTCAGCCCACAGATGCTCGACAGCGCCCGGCAGCTCTGGGAAGGCTGGGCGCAACAGGGCCCGCCCGAACTGGCCGCAGCTATCCAGTTCGAACTCGAGCGCAGCAACAACTTGCAGTCCTACACGAACCTGAACTTTGAGGAGTGGTTCCAAGGTTTGCAAACCGGCCCCGGCGCAATGCTGGCGGACGGTTTCGAATGAGGCTTGCTGCAACCGCCTTCGCGGTGTTTTGATGCTTGGATGACCGCTCGCCTGGATGCACTGCTGACAGAGATCTGCAAGCCCTTGCGCTCGCTGGTGCGCTCGCGCGTGTCGCCGACGCTGGGACTGGATGCCGACGAGATCGAGCAGGAAGTGCGCATGAAGCTGTGGCGCGTGCTGGAGCGTGAGAACACCATCGTCCACCCACCGTCTTACTTGCACCGTGCCGTAATGAGCGTGATCGTGGACCATATCCGGAAACTGCGCCGCGCGCCGGAGCCGCTTAGCGACGATTGCGCCGTCTCGGACAACGCCGACGCGCAGACGCGATGTGCGCAGCTTGGTGGGCTGATCGCGCGCGCCCTGGCGCAGCTGCCCGAGCGCCGGCGACGTCCGGTGGCTTTGCATCTGCAAGGTTTCGATTTGGCGCAAATCGCGATCATGGAAAAGCAAAGCGAGGCGACCGTGCGCAATCTGGTGTATCGCGGCCTGGACGAATTGAAGGCTACCTTGCAGCAATGGGGAGCGAGCTATGACTAACGTGCTGGCGACAGCGTTTCAGCACCATGCGAGCGCTTGCCCACGCGAGGGCAAAGGGTGCCCAAGCGTTGAGGCGATCGCTGCTGCGATGCATGGCTCCGGAGACACTGACACCTTGGCAGCGCTATCGACCTGCACGCGCTGCGCGGCGATTGGGCAAATCGAGCGGGGACTGCAGACGCAGGGGTCGACACACGCCAAGATGGATGGTCGCAGGCGCTTCCCACGGTATTGGGCGGTGGCGGCCGGTGTGCTGCTGGCACTCGGCGCGGGGACCGCCATGACGCTGCTGCGACCGCCAGGCGCCGACGAGGTGCTGCGCGGCGGTGCCGGGGCACTCTATCCGGACATCGGAAGCGAGCTCGCCGGCTCGCCGAGCGAGTTCCGCTGGACGATCGCAGCGGGCGCCATCTGTCGCGTGGACGTGCGCCGACCCACGGGCGAGCGCGTCTGGCGCAGCGACGGGGTTCGCGGTGGCCGTGCGACCGTAGATTCGCCGCTGCCATCCGGCGACTATTTGTGGACCGTGAGCTGCGCGGCCGACGAACTCGGTCCATTCCATTTCCGAGTGAAATAGACCCGTGGTTCTCGTCCGGATCGCACTGTGGCTGTTGGCCAGCGCGACACTCACGCCGCTCTGGGCGACCACTTTGGCGGAGGTCGAACGCCTCAGCGAGCAACGACGCTTGGGCGAGGCCGAAGCGCAACTTCAGGCCCTCAGCGGTCACGGCGATCCCGCCGCGTTGGATTTGGAAGCGGCGCGCATTGTTTTGCGCCGTGGCCAGTTCGTTTTCGCCGAGCAGCGCATGCTGCGCTGGTTCGACGACCACGGCGCACAATTGTCCGACACCTCGCCGCTGAAGCAACGCGCCGCCATCGTGCTGGCGCAATCGCGCTTCGAGCAGGGCGAACTGCAGCACGCGGAAACGGCACTGCAAGGCATCCAGAGCGCGAACACCGCGATCCAGGCCGAACGCGCCTACGCGCTCGCAGCCGTTTACCTGGCGATGGGTCTCGCCGACCGCGCCCGCGATGAACTGCTGCCGGCGCTGCAAACGCCAGGCTTACCAGCGCTGCTGCGAGCGCAGCTCCTCTGTTATCACGCCTACGCGGAACTCGTTCGCGGCGATGTCTCGGCTGCGGGAGGCGCGGTCGACGAGGCGCTCATGTTGCGCCAACGACATGCCCCTGGCAGCGTTTCTGAGGGCGTCGCGCATTTTTTCTTGAGCCATGTCCAAGCAGCGCGAGGCCAGAACGAAGCGGCTGACCGCTCGCTGATGACGGCGATCGAACAACTGGAGGCGGAGCGTGCACGCCAGAGCGACGACGGCGATGTCCAAACGCAGTGGGCGGGCCAGTTTGCGTTTTTCTACCGCGAAGCCATCCAGCGCGCCGCCGATCGCGGCGACCCGGCAACCGCCCTGTCTCTGGCGCAACGCATGCGCGGTTCCCCGCCGCAAGTACCCAGATTGGATGAGCACAGCCTGCTGCTGTCGTACGTCGTACACGACCGTCGCACGCTGTTGTTGTCGTTGTTTCGCGGCGAGCTGCGCGTCGCCGATCTTGGCGTGACGCAGGCCGAACTGCACGAGGCGGTGACCGCTGCGTTGCTGATGATCGCGGCGCGCGAACACGCCGACCGCGGTGCGCTCGAACATCGTCTCTCCCAGCTCTATCGACAATTGGTTGCGCCGGCATGGCAGCCCGGCGCCCAGCGCGTGTATCTCCAAACCGACGGCCCGCTGCACGCGCTGCCCTTCGCAGCGCTGATCGTCGATCCCGAGACCGGCCGTTATCTGATCGAAAACGCGGCGCTGCTGCGCGCTGATCGGCTGCACGAATCGACCGAGGCGCCGATGCAAGAACCCGGCGCGCTATGGGTATTTGGCGATCCCGATCATGCGTCGGCTCACGAATTGCGCCGATTGTCAGGCGCGACCAGAGAAGCCCAGAACATCGCCGAGTTGTACCCGCAAGCGGCACTGCTGATCGGCGACGACGCGCGCGAAGCGGCGCTGCGCGCGCTCCCGGCGCATGCCGACGTGCACATTGCGGCGCACATGCTGCGCCACCCGTTGGACGACAAACGCAGCATGATTGCGCTGGCGCCCGGCGAGGGCGAAGACGGCTGGCTGCATGACGATGAGGTGGCCCGATATGCGGGACAACGAGCGCTGGTGGTGCTCAGCGGTTGCGCGAGCCAGCGCGGCACGCTGGCCAGCGGCGGGCCATTGAGCATGGCGCGTGCCTGGCATCGCGCCGGCGCGCATTCGGTACTGGCGACGCTCTGGCAGGTGCCGGATGACGCGACCGCAAGCATGATGCTGGCGTTCCATCAAACGCGCCTGCAGCAGCCCGACGTATCCATCGCATTGGCATCCGCCCAGCGCGACTGGCTGGCTCGGCATCGACAACCCAGCTGGCTGGATCGCGCACAGCTGTGGTGGTCGCGAACCAACGCCGAGGCGATGACCTTACCGTTCTACTGGGCCGCGCCCGTTGTCAGCCGCTCTTGAGGCGGCAAGATTTGTTTGTCACCCGAAGCGGGGGCGGGGGGCGGGGGTCACGGGCCGAGCATGAACGCCTTCTTAAGCACCTCCCTGCGTCTGCCAGGGGCAACCCGCATGTTTTACGAGGTCGCGAGGAAATGACCTGTTTTCGGCGTAACGGCGAGGAAATCTGCAGCTTGCGCGAACTGACTGACTGTTCGCAGCCATTTCCTCGCTAACGCGGCCCTCGCTCGTTCTTTGCGCGGGACTCTTCGTTGCTTGTCGTGCAATGGGAGAGGAGCATCGTTTGCGCGCGCAGCGCGCGATGCCCCGAGCGCCCGGCAGCTACGCTGACGGGCCGGGTCAACCATTCCGCCCGGTGCGGCGGCGCAGCCGCCGCCCGTTCGAGCGGGCGCGCCGCATTCGGCGCAAGCTTGACCGCTCTTACCCTCCTCCCGCCTCGATTCCGGCGCAAAGGTCCGGCCTGGCGGCAAACCGCCAGTCGTTCGTTCTGGCGCGCAACTCGCGCTGCGCAAACTTGCCAGCACTCACCCTTCGCGATCTTCCGCGTTCCCTCATTAAATATGCGGGCCATAGCGGTCATCGGCATAGACAAAAGTTTGGCCCCTGTCCCCCGCCCCCTGCCCCGTCGCTGAACTTAAATTGCCGGATAATTCTGGCCGGATCACGGCGCGAAAGGAAGAGCTCTGGACCGGCAGATCGTACCGCCCCGATCCGCCAGTCGACGTCATGCCCGACTACGAGAATCAGATCCAGGATCTGGTCTCGTAAGCCCGAACATACGGACGCGAACCGACTTCAAGGCCGCGTCAATGCTGTCGCTCGTCCGCGAGATGGCGAAACTGGGCGGAGATCATCCGCGGGAAGGTTTCACGCCGGAGCTGAAGGCACCGAGAGCGTCACTAGGCCTCAGAACTGCGCAACTGTCCAGGGTGCTGGTAAGGTTGTAGGCGTGACACGCGGCGAAGAGCCAAGTTGACGGCCAGCTTGAGAGGTGAGATGCAATGGACCACGATGCCTCGAAGAATCCCCTTGAATTGCCAACGACTGCGCTGCAGATCGAGGCGACGCTGGTTGCCAAGCTGAACCTGGCAGATTTCCAGAACTCAGTCCCCTTGCTAAGGGAACTGGTGATCGCCAACGAATCTGCTTCCGGTGTCGTCGACATCGAGATCCGGATCAGCGCAACGCCGGCATTCTTGAAACCCAAAACTTGGCGTCTGGACGCAATAGCCGCCGGCGGCCGCTGCAGAATCTCAGACCTTGATGTGCAACTGGATGGCAATGTGCTCGCACGCCTGACGGAGGCTGAGCGAGCGACTGTGTGCCTGACGCTGCACCAGCGCGGCGAAGGGGCAATTGAGCTGGTGCGCCGCGAGTGCGTAGTCGAGCTGTTGCCTCGCAATCAATGGGGCGGGATCGGGCATATGCCGGACCTAGTTGCGGCATTCGTGCAACCCAACGACCCTGCAGTCGATCGCGTGCTCAAGCGCGCGGCCGAGATCCTGCGGCAGAACGGCAAGATTCCGGCGCTGGATGGCTACAACGGTGGCAGCAAGCGGGCTTGGGAGCTCATGTCCGGCATCTGGAGCGCGGTGGCGGCGATGCGCCTGGACTACGCCCTTCCTCCAGCGAGTTTTGAGCACACTGGCCAGAAGGTCAGAGGCCCCGGACAGATCGAGGAAAGCGGGCTCGCCACCTGTCTTGATCTGGCGCTGCTGTTCAGCGCGGCAATGGAGCAGGCGGGCCTGAACCCGGTTGTCGTCTTCACCAAGGGACACGCGTTTGCGGGCGTGTGGCTGCGAGCGGAAGAGTTCTCGAGTACGGTAGTTGATGACGTCACTGCACTGCGCAAGCGCATCAAACTCCAGGAACTGGTGCTGTTCGAGACGACGCTGGTCACGCAACAGCCTGCACCAGGGTTTTCCTATGCGAGCCAACTTGGCGCGCAGCAGGTTGCAGATGAGAAAGAAGAGGCGTTCGAGCTGGCTGTCGACATTCGCCGGGCACGCCTTCAGCGCATCAAGCCCCTCGCGGCGGCGGAAGCGCCAGCGACCGCGACTGCGCCTCAGTCGACGGATCCGCCTGTGGCCCCCTTTGACGAAGCGCCTGATCTCACCGAGACCGAGGTACGTGCCGATCCGGCAACACTGAATCCCAAGGATCGACTGGCGCGCTGGCAGCGCAAGTTGCTGGACTTGTCCCTGCGGAACAACCTTCTGAACTTCAAATCGAGCAAACATAATTTGAAGATCGAAGCGCCGGACGCTGGCCTTCTTGAAGACTCCCTTTCCGAAGGACAGGCCCTAAAGATTCTTGCTCGCCCGGATCTGATGGATGGTGCAGATCCCAGAAGTCGAGCGCTCTATGAGAGTCGTGAGCGGGAGGACGTGCGGCGCAATCATGCCCTCGACGCGCTGAAACGACGCGAGATCTATGTTGGCCTGCCGCCCGCCGAGTTGGAATGGAGGCTAGTCCAACTTTTCCGGTCAGCGCGAATGACTTTGCAGGAGGGCGGAGCCAACACGCTCTACCTGGCGCTGGGATTCTTGTCCTGGACTCGCGATGGCAAGGCCGAACAAAAATACCGTGCGCCGCTCGTCCTGATTCCGGTAACACTGAGTAGGCGAAGCGTTCGATCCGGCTTCACGCTCACCCTTCACGACGATGAGCCTCGCTTCAATCCCACACTGGTGGAGATGCTGCGCCAGGATTTCAAGCTCAATCTCGGCGTCGTCGAGGGCGAACTGCCCAGGGACGAGTCCGGCCTCGATTTGCGAACCATTTGGGATACGGTGTCCCGAGCGATCAAGGACATCAAAGGCTGGGAGATTTCGGAAGAAGTCACGTTGGCGATGTTCTCGTTCGCCAAGTATTTGATGTGGAAAGATCTGACCGAGCGCACCGATCAATTGCGCGAAAATCCGGTGGTCAGGCATCTCATCGACACGCCGAGGGAGCCCTATCCCCACGGCGTGGCCTTCCCGAATCCGAGGCGACTCGATCAGGACTTCACGCCGGAACAGACCTTCTGTCCCTTACCGGCCGACTCGTCCCAGTTGTCGGCCGTCATGGCAGCGGCGCGAGGCAAAGACTTTGTGTTGATCGGACCGCCGGGGACGGGCAAGAGCCAGACCATATCCAACGTAATTGCTCAGTGCCTCGCCGAAGGGAAGCGAGTTCTGTTCGTTTCCGAGAAGATCGCGGCGCTCGACGTCGTGTATCGCCGCTTGCGCGAAGTGGGACTGGGCGACTTCTGCCTTGAATTGCATTCGAACAAGGCGCGCAAGCTGGATGTGCTTGCGCAGCTGCAGAAGTCCTGGGAGTCCAAGGGTGAGGTCGATGCATCCGCTTGGCGCGCGGAGGCGCAACGTCTGAAACGGATGCGCGATGACCTGAATGTCTATGTCGAACGGCTGCACCTTCGCCATGCGAACGGCATCAGCATTTTCGACGCCATCGGTCGCGTTGTGGCCGCCGACAGCTTCTTCGTGCCGTCGCTAAGCTGGTCTTCGCCGAGTGATCACGACTCTTCGTTGATGGAAGGCATGCGTGACGTCGTCGATCGCCTTGGCGTGAATGCACTAGCGGTAGGTCACCAAAGCCTGCTGGACCATCCTTTGGCGGCAGTGGGCAGTTGCGAGTGGTCGCCCACGTGGCAGCAGACCGTCGTCCAGTGCGCTCGCGATCTGATCGTGGCAGCTCGTCAAGTGGATTCAACTTATCGCGGGTTTCTGAATGCGTCTGGGCTTCCACAGATTCCTGCGACCCGCCGTGCGAGAGGCGCGATCAGTGTATTGGCGCGGACATTGCCGCATGCCGCGGGGCGAGATTGGCGGTTCGCCGTTCGGGACGATGCACAGGCTATTGTGGATCGCCTCAAAGCAGGGGCGGAATTGCTGCGGCAACACGCCGCACTTTCCGGACAACTCTCGCCTGCTTGGACACAGTCCATCGCTGGTGCTTGTCGCCGCGGCTTGGCGTTGCTTGAGAAGCGGCGGAGTGTCCGCGCCGAACTGGCTCCTTCCTGGCCCCCCGGTGTGATCGCCGATCTCAGAAAGGGTCTGGGGTTGCTCGACACACTCGAACAAACAGCCAGTCGCATGTCCGCCAAGTACAGCGATGCCGTCGAACAGATCAACATTTATCAACTGCAGCGCGAATGGACCGGGGCCGAGAAGGCTATTTGGCCAATGTCTTGGCTTGGGAAGCGCAAAGTGCGGTCGACGCTCGAAGCGGCAGTCGTCGGCAGCGGCGAACCAGACGTCGCCAGCGACCTTCAGGCATTGGTAGACATCCGGCAGTTGCGCGCGGAGATCAGCAAGTTCGATCCCGGCATACAGACTGCCGGGATGTGGGATGGACTGAAGACACGCAAGGAACTCGCGAATGCGTGCTTGAAGTTCCAGTTTGCACTCGACGCGGTCCGCCACGAGCGACCCTGGCAAGACCATGGGCTGGAAGCCGTCGCCGACGGTCACTGTGGTGAGCGCCTTGCCGCAGACTTGGCGCGGATGCGCGCAATCAAAGCGCTCGACGCAGAAATTGAGGAATTGGGTCCATTGGCGCAGGCAACCGATGGCCTTTGGGCGGGACTCGCGACGGACAGCGCGCGTCTTGCTGCCGCACTGACGTTTCATTCAACGCTGCAGGGAATCCGCGAACAAGGACCGCTGGTGGGGGACCACCAGAGCGTGGCAGATGGCGATTGCGGATCGTCGCTGCAGGCTGACCTGCGAACTATTCGGCAGCGCGAATCTGTAGAGCGCAGCATTGCCGCGCTCGAAGATCTTTCTGCTCTCACGGGTGGTTTGTGGCGCGGAGTTGGAACCAATCCAGGCACGATCGACACGGCGCTCAAGTTCCATGCGTACGTTTCTGCTGCAGTTGCGGGCCTCGCTAGCGAACCGTCTATCCTGTCCGACATCAGGGCGGCCCTGGATCGTCTTCTTGAACCGAACGGTTCCCACCTTGCCGGATCGATTCGCTCGACAGGGCAGGCCTACGTCGATGCGCTGAACGTGCTCCAGCCCAAAATCGATTTGCTCGCCGCAGTTGGTGAGTTCACTGAAGCATCGAAATTGCGATTCAGTGAGATCGTGATCAGCGAACTGATGGATGGCTGTAAGGGAATCGAAGCATCCGAACCGCGAATGAACGCTTGGTGCGCCTGGCGCAAGGTTCGACAGCAAGCCGTCGCGCTCGGACTGTCGCCGTTGGTGCTGGGGCTCGAGAACGGCGAAATCGCCCCCCATCATGTGCGGCCAGCTTTCGAGGTTGCATATTGCCGATGGTGGTTGAATGCCGTCGTCGACCGTGAGCCGATCATTCGATCGTTCGTGTCGGCTGAGCACGAAAAGCGCATCCACGACCTCCGAGCGCTCGAGGGGCGCTATACGAGTCTCACGCAGGCGTGGGTTCGGGCGTCGCTATGCGGAAATCTGCCTGATCAAGACTCGGTGGCTCGCAGCTCCGAGTGGGGAATTCTTCGACACGAGATGAGCAAGAAGAAGCGGCACATGCCACTTCGCGAACTGATGAAGAGCATTCCATCGGCGCTGACGAAACTGACCCCGTGCTTGCTGATGAGCCCACTGTCAATAGCGCAGTATTTAAGCGCTGGCGCGAGCGCGTTTGATGTGGTGGTGTTCGACGAGGCCTCACAGATCCCTGTCTGGGACGCCATCGGTGCTATCGCCCGTGGCAAGCAAGTGGTGATGGTCGGTGATCCTAAGCAGTTGCCACCGACCAATTTCTTCGATCGAGCGGAATCGGCGGCCGATGAGGAGGACGTCGAAGGGGACCTGGAAAGCATTCTCGATGAATGTCTGGGCGCCAACCTGCCCACCATGAATTTGGCCTGGCACTATCGCAGCCGCAACGAAAGCTTGATCGCGTTTTCGAACCATCGCTATTACGGCGGCTCGCTGATGACTTTCCCGTCACCAATGACCGAGGACCGTGCCGTGAGCTTCCACTATGTGCCGGGCACCTACGAGAAGGGCGGCGCGCGCATCAACAAGGCTGAAGCCAAGGCTGTCGTCGCGGACATCATCGAGCGGTTGAAGGTGCGTGGTTTTCGGGAATCGAAACTGACGATCGGCGTTGTCACGTTTAACGCCGAACAGCAGGGATTGATTGAGGATCTGCTGGACGAGGAGCGGCGACGCGATCCCTCCATCGAGCCGTTGTTTGCAGAAGTTGAGTTGGAACCCTTGTTCGTCAAGAACCTCGAGAGCGTTCAGGGCGACGAGCGCGACATCATGTACTTCTCGATTACCTACGGGCCTGACCTGCACGGCGCAGTCTCGATGAACTTTGGGCCCTTGAATCGCGATGGAGGCGAGCGGCGACTGAACGTGGCCATCACGCGAGCACGGCATGAACTCAGGGTGTTTTCGAGCCTCAAACCGGAGCAAATGGACCTTGCGCGAACCCAAGCACTGGGCGTTCGTGACCTGAAGCATTTCCTGGACTTTGCTGAACGTGGTCCTCGGGCGCTGGCAGAAGCAACTCGGGCCAGCCAGGGTGATTTTGAGAGTCCCTTCGAGGAGGCGGTCGCTGCAGCACTCACTGCAAAGGGATGGGCTCTTCAAACCCAGATCGGCGCCTCCAAATTCCGCGTGGACCTCGCCGTGGTTCACCCCGATGCGCAGGGGATCTACCTTGCAGGGGTCGAATGTGACGGAGCGACTTACCATCGCTCGGCGACTGCGCGCGATCGCGACATGCTTCGTGAGCAGGTGCTGCGCGGACTGGGCTGGGAAATCCTCCGTGTGTGGTCGACCGATTGGTGGGTCGACCGTGACAGTACGCTGAGGCGGCTTGACGAAAAGCTGCACAAGCTGCTCACTGATAGTCGCGCAAGGCGTGCGGCCGCTGCCGAGCAAGAGGCGGCTCGTCAGGCAGTTGCTGCTGCACTGACCAAAGGCAGTGCTGAAGCCACGGTCGAGCCTCCGCTGCCTCCGGCGGAGGGTGAGATTGGCGACGGAATCAATCAATCAGATGCGGCCCCGGGCAAGCCTGAGGAGAAGCGTGTTGCTATCGTCTCGGGCGTGGAATTGGAGTCCTATGCACGCAACACCAGCAGTGAGAAGTTGGAATCCTCGGCGACTTATCTTGAGGTGGACCCGGCGACGGCCGTCGCGGCTGTCGCGCCGGGCCAGTTCTTCGAACGCGGTTATGACACCGTGCTTCTCGAGATGATTGGGCACGTTGTCGAGAACGAAGGCCCAGTACTCGACGACGTCCTGGCACGTCGCATTGCTCGCGCGCACGGTTGGCAAAAGACCGGCAGCCGGATTCAGGAAAGGGTCGAAGGACTTGCTGCGACGGCATTCCAAACAACCACGGAGGACGTAGGCAAGTTCTATTGGCCCACGTCGAAAGTCCCCGGCATTCCATTTGCGTTTCGTCGTCCCGCAGATGACGCGGGGCGGGCGCTCAATGAAATCTGCATCCCGGAACTGGTAGCCCTTGCTCGCGAAGTGCTCGCCAGGGATCTAGGGGCTGACGCCGCAATAGTCGCGATGGCGAGGGACATTGGCTTGCAACGGCTCCGCGCTGCCAGTCGCGGGAGGCTTGAGCAAGCGATTGAGCTCGCCCGGAGCACTTGAATTGAGCTGGCAACACGGCGAAGGCATCAGTCGTTCCGACCTGCCAAGCATCGCGCCCGACCCCAGCCGAGTCAGCAACCATTGAACCGATCGAACCCTCGGGACCCGGCGTCGTGCGCATGGAGTGCGGATTGCCGCGACTGGTGCGACCTTGGGCCGCATGGTCGGCCAGACTGATTTCATGGATCGTTGACAAGCCGTAGCCCCGTCGATCCGCCGCCATTTCCGCCCTGTATGTCTTCACCGCCGTCGTTGTCCTAGCCTGGTTCTACACGCTCTGGAGCCTGCATCAGGCTTTCCGTCGTCAGCATGCGGCCGTCGCACGGAAGCGCGAGGTCCGGCAACTCACGAACGCGAATCGCGATCACCTAGTCCGGCGTCAGGTAACATCGAAAATCGGCCGGGCGGTATCGAATTTCACCGTCGACCAGACGACGAAGCTGTCGTAGCGGCGCAGCGCGGCGTTCGCCATCAAGGTCCGTTCGCCCCAGCGTTCGTAATCTTGCGGACTGGCGGCTGCCACGATCAAGACAAAGTCGAACTGCCCCGAGATGGTGTAACACTGCAGTACGCGCTCGTCCTTACGCATGGCGGTGCGGAACGCCTCATAAGCTGCTGGCGTCTCGCGCTCGAAACTGACGGTGACGACCACCAGGATTCCGGCACTGTCGGCGTTGTCGCCCATCAGCGCAACCGTCCGCGCGATGATGCCCGAGCGGCGCATGGCCTCCACGCGCCGCCGAACCGCGGAACCCGACAGCCCAACCAGCTCTCCACTCTGCGCATGCGCTACCGAGCGGCACGCCTGTGAGTATTTGCGAGAGTTGGCCCCCTATCGGAGAGGCGAAATTGCTGTAACGATGGCGAACGGCTGCGCATCCGATCCGGGGCGGTTGGATCGCACCGCGACCTACAAACGCGGCGACTACGACGCGCCTGTCTCTGTCTCTCTCTTGGAAGGACTCGTTATGGACCTGCACGCCAATCTGGACGCCAGATATCGAAAGCTCTTCGGCTACCGCGCTGGCTATCTGCCGCGTGAGCGGGCCGGTTTGGATGCCTGGCAGCAAGACTTTCGTGCGACCCTGTCGGCGGCGACCTGCGTCCCGAGCGACGCAGTCGCGCGCCTCGGCGCGCTGATCGAAACCAAGCCACTGATCCGGATGTACGTCTCGCAGATGATCGATCAGGTGCCCGACGCGCAAAAAGTCGTGCACAGCACACCCGAGTTGTTGCAGGCACTGGAACAGATCGTGGTCAGCGCGCCGCTCTACAACCAGGATCCGGCCAAACGCAACGCGTTTCCGATGTCGTCGCTGTTCGCTTACATGATGATGACGCCAGCGGGCGAGGCGCTCTTTCGCAACGAGGAGTTCAACAGGGCGATCAAGGACGTGCTACAGCAGTGGTGCCGATATCTCGACAGCCCCGCCAGCTCGCACGTGCTCAATGAGGGTCCGTTCGGCTGGTTGTCGGATTTCGCGTATCAGGACATGAAACTCTGGGAGTTCGAGTTCGATCGTACCAAGCCGCACTGGGGTTTCGCCTCATACAACGACTACTTCCATCGCGAAATCAAACCGCAGGCGCGACCGATCAGCGCGCCGGACAATCCCAAAGTCATCGTATCGCCGAACGACGGCAACCTGGTGACGATCGCCAGAGACATCAAACCGCAGGATAAATTCTGGCTCAAGGGCGAGCCGTTTTCGCTCGTCGACATGCTCGATCGCAGCGAGCATTGGGAGCGCTTCGTGGGTGGCTATGTGTTTCAGTCGTTCCTCAGTGGCGCAAATTATCACCGCTGGCACGCGCCGATCGACGGCACCGTGCGTCAGGCACGGGTCGTGGATGGACTGATGTTCAGCGATGCAGAGTCGGCCGGTTTCGACCCGAACGCCGGTGTCCTCTCGGAAGGGTACGATGCGACAGTCAACACGCGCGGCCTAGTATTCATCGAGAGCGACGATCCGGCCATCGGCATGGTTTGTATTGTACCGATCGGCATCACCGAAATCTCTTCGGTGCGGATTTGTGTCAAGGAAGGTGATCGCCTCAAAAAAGGCGCAGAACTGGGTTATTTCAGTTATGGCGGATCGAGCCTGGCGATCGTCTTCCAGAAGAGCGCCATCGATCATTTCACCGTTGCGCCACCACCGCCGTTAACGGTGGTCGATCCCAGCAGCGGACCGCCATTGCTGGTCAACGCTCAGATCGCCGTCGCGCGTTGATTCCGGTTTCGAGTAGTCGATCGTCTGCAGGGTCACCACCTAGCGCCCGGCGTTCTTGCCGGGCGCGATACGGCAGTGATTAAACTCAAGCATCGCGTGCATGCCGTCGTGGCTGGCAGCAATGGTGAGAAACGACTGACGGCGAAATGCGCGCATCGCTGTGCGCCAGAACGCCGAGCGGCGTTTAGCATCGCCAGGGTTGCCCATGAAGGTCACATTGCTCGCCATGTTCCGACGACGAATGTTGAAGTTGCTCGCCACCCTTGTTCCCGGCTCTACCTGTGCGGCGGGCAACATCGCCGCTGCTGCCACGTCCGTCGTACCTGCCGCGCCACCCCGTTTCATCCTCGGCCTGCTCGGTCCAGAGGGCTGGTTGCCGACGGTCGCGCGGCGTGTCGAAGCCTACGGCCATGGCTTCACCCTGGATCGCGACTACTCGATCGAGACATCGGACGAACGCATGCCGACATCGTTCGCGGCCTCCTGGGACCGGGCGCCGCCGTCGCACACCGAGCAAGACCGCAACGCGATGAGGTCACACGGGAGCGTGGCTTACGTGCTCTCGTCGGATCTCACGCAGCAGACCTCGATCGACACCGGCGTACGTGCGTTGGAGCTGATCGACGCGCTGTTTGAAGACGGTGCGCTCGCCTGCAAATGCGACACCGCCGGTGTAGCCCACGGCGCGAAGCGCTGGCGCACACTGGCCGCTCGGCTACGTGGGGCGGACCGCAGTGATCGTCGCGAGCGTGGGGCGATCCTCTACCGCGCATTCGTGCGCCGCCCGCTCAGTGACGAGGGCATCCTCTACTCCTGCGGCATGCACCAGCTCGGCTACCCCGACATCGAGTACATGGGCATGCGTGACGAACTGGCTGCCACCGATTTGATCGACCGCGCGGCGAAAGCCGTGCTTGCCGGCGACGCTGGCGACGCTGGCGACCTGCCGCACGCGCCATGCTCCCGTTACGAGGGCGACTTCTTCTTTTACAACCCCTACGGCTACTTGCGGATTGAGGAAACGGCCTAGGCGTTCGCGTTCCCGCGCGACCGGGTCTCCGATGAGACGCTCAGGTCTATAGCAGCGCTGCGCTTTGCAGCACCCAACCGTCGCCGGTCTGCGTGGCGGTCCAACGCAACGTCGGCTCGCCGACGTGGCGTCGCCATGCGCCGAGCCGCAGTTTCCCGTCGCCTTCGCGTATCGCGAGCGCGTACTCAACCTCGCCATTCCACGACCGCGCGTACACTCGCAACGCGGTGCCGCGGACGTCGACCAGGCTGAAAACGGGCATCGCCACCGAATCGAGCGCGCTTCGCAACGCCAATCCCGGCAGAACGAAGCTGCCGTTCGGGCCGTTCACCGTCGGCGCCTCGAACCCGTTGTCGAACAAACGATCGAGAATGCTGACATCGGTGGCGCTGTTATTCGCCGACTGCGGATCGTCGATCGTGGCATCGGCCGGCAATACCAAGCTGGCGGTATTGCTGATCGAACGGGGACTGCCGATCACGTTGGCGAACAAGGTGTAGTTGAGCAAGCCGCTGCGCGGCAGGATTGGGATCAACTGATCGAGATTGCCGGTGCCGGCGTTCTGTGCGCAGATCGCGCCCCCGCTCGCATCGCAACTCCATTGGCCCGCGCTCAAACCTTCTGGCAGGCTGTCCTGCAAGCCGATGTTCTCCGCGGTATCCGGTCCGAGATTTCGCACCTGGATGGTGTAAACGATCAAATCGCCGGGCGCATAGAACTCGCGACCATCGGTCTTGGTCACCTGCACATCGCTCAGCGCGAAGACCACCGTGTTGGCGTTGCCACCACCGCTGCTGTTCGAGCCCAGATAGTCGCTGTTGCCCGGATAGCTGGCGCTGATCGTGCGGCTGCCGAGCGCGCTAAAGCTCAGATCGCAACTGGTGGCCGGCAACGCGATCGTGCAACTGTTGGCGCCGCTCGTGACGGTCACCGTGCCGGTGGGCGTGCCGCCGCCGGGTGCGATTGCGCTCAGATCGATGCTGTAGGTCGCTGCGGTATTGATCCGCACGCGCGCCGGGCCGGCAACACTCAGGCGGGTGCTGGCCGGATCGACGCGGTGCGTGGTCGTTCCGCTGCTCGGTGCGAATGCGCTGGTCGATGGCGTGTAGCTCGCCGTCAGCGTCCTGGTGCCGGCGCTGCTGCTGATCAACTGACAGCTCGCCGTGCTCTCCGGCGAGTTGCCTGGACTCAGCGTGGCCGGCCCACAACTGGCGCTGCCATCGCTCATCGCAACCGTGCCGCTCGGCGAACTTGTTTGTCCACGCACGACTACCTCGACAGTGTAAGGCTGACCGACCAGACTGGGGTCTGGCTGATCGCTGCTGATCGTGGTGGTGGTTGGCTGCTGGTCGTCGTCGACGATCGTGCCGGTGGCGTTCAAACTGCCGGGCGTCGCGTTTCCGACGGCGGACAGTTCAAGCGCGAACTGCTGGTCGCCTTCGAAGTCCGGGTCGCCGTTGATCGTCACCGCAATCGACGCGCTGGTTTGGCCGGCAGCGATCGTCACCGGCGCAGCCGTCAGCGCAACGAAGTCCGGCGCAGCGCCCGTCGACACTGCACTGCCATCGGCTGTGGCTCGGTTGAAGCTCACCGCGCGGCCGGACACCGGCGTCAGGTTCACCGTAAAGGTCATCGTCGTGGTGCCGCTGTTGCCCTCGGTCTGCGACAAATCCGCCACCGACAACACAGGCAATGCATCGTCGTCCTGGATGATCCCTGTGGCCGTGGCTGTGGCGATCGGCAATGTGACGCTCCCGATCGCGGTCAGCCCCGACAGCGTGAGCGTGAACTGCTCATCGTCTTCGTCCAGCGCATCGTTGGCGATAACTACGTCTACCGTCTGCGCGACGTCGCTGTTCGGCGCGAAGCTCACCGTGCTGCCGCTGGTCGCGGCGAAGTCGGCCGGCGAAGTCGCCGTGCCCGGCGTCGAGTTCACCGTTAGCGTCACACCGGATTGCACCGGATTGCTCAGCGTCACCGTGAAAGCCATCGGACTGGTCGCTTCCGACTGACTGAGCGTCACCGGATTGAACTGCACGGTCGCCGAGTCGTTGTCGGTGATCGTGCCGGTGCCGCTGCTGTCGTCGATCGCGGCGGTGCCGACGGTATTCACCACATTGCTCAGCGTGACCGTAAAGGTCTCAGCAACTTCGACCAGCGACTCGCCGGTGATCGGCACATTGATCACCTGGCTGGGAGCGCCGTTGGCGGTGAAGCTCAGCGTGCCGGTGGTGCTCGTGTAGTCGCTGCCAGCCGTCGCGGTGGCATTGCTGGTGGCAAAGTCGACGCTGAAGGCGCCGCCATTGCCGCTGCGGCTCACCGTGAACTGCAGGTTCTGGCTGCCGCTGTCGCCTTCGGTCAGGCCCGCGTCGGTGATCGTGATTTGGGCGACGTCGTCATCGTTGATGGTGCCCGTGCCGCTCAGGCTGGTGACGTTCGCATTGCTGATCGCGGACAGGTCCAGCACCACTGTTTCATTGGCCTCGGACTGCAGATCGCTGATCACGGTCACGGGCAGCGTGACGCTCAACTGCCCCGCTGCAATGCTGCCGGCGGCGCTCACCACCGCGGAATAGTCCGTGCCCGCGGTCGCAGTCCCAGCCGCGCCGTTGGTGGCGTAGCTGAAGTTCACCGGCAGGCCCGAAGCCGTGTTCAGGCTCACCACGAAGTTCAGCGGCGAATTGGCGGGCGGATTGCCTTCGGTGACACTGGGCGCGCTGATCGTGATCGTCGGCGCGTCATCGTCGTTGGTGATGGTGCCGGTCGCCGTCGCGGTGCCGGGCGGCAGCGTGACATTGCCGGTGGCGACGAGACTCGACAGCGCCAGCGTGTAGGTCTCGTTGCCCTCGAACAAACCGTCGTTGGCGATAACTACGTTCACCGTTTGCGCGACGTTGCTGTTCGGCGCGAAACTCACCGTGCCGCCGCTGATCGCGGTGAAGTCGGAAGGCGACGTGGCCGTGCCCGGCGTCGAGTTCACCGTCAGCGCCACGCCCGATTGCACTGGGTTGCTCAGCGTCACGGCAAAGGCCATTGGCGATGTCGCTTCCGACTGACTGAGCGTCACGGGATTGAATTGCACGGTCGCCGAGTCGTTGTCGGTGATCGTGCCGGTGCCGCTGCCGTCGTCGATTGCGGCGGTGCCGAGGGTGTTCACCACATTGCTCAGCGTCACTGTGAAGGTCTCGCTGGCTTCGACCAGCGACTCGCCGGTGATCGGCACATTGATCACCTGGCTGGGAGCGCCGTTGGCGGTAAAGCTCAGCGTGCCGGTGGTGCTTGTGTAGTCGCTACCGGCCGTTGCAGAGCCGCTGCTGCCGGTCGCGTAGTCGACGCTGAAGGCGCCGCCGTTGCCGCTGCGGTTCACCGTGAACTGCAAGCTCTGGCTGCCGCTATCGCCTTCGGTCAAGCTCACATCGTTGATCGTGATGCCGGCTATGTCATCGTCGTTGATGGTGCCGGTGCCGCTCAGGCTGGTGACGTTTGCGTTACTGATGCCGCTGAGCGCCAGCACCACCGTCTCGTTGCCTTCGGATATCGTGTCGCTCAGCACGTTCACCGGCAGCGTGACGCTGAGACCACCCGCGCCGATGGTGCCCACCGAGCCCGCAATCGCGGTGTAGTCCGCTCCCGCCGTGGCCGTCCCAGCCGGGCCATTGGTGGCGTAGCTGAAGTTCACCGGCAGGCCAGAAGCAGCGCTCAGGCTCACCTCGAAGTTCAGCGCCGGATCGGTCGGCGGATTACCCTCCACCACAGTGGGCGCGCTGATTGTGATCGTCGGGGCATCGTCGTCGTTGGTGATGGTGCCGGTCGCCGACGCGGTGCCGGGCGGCAGCGTGACATTGCCGGTGGCCACGAGGTTCGATAACGCCAACGTGTAAGTGTCGTTGCCTTCGAACAAGCTGTCGTTGGCGATGGCCACATTCACCGTCTGCGAAGTGGTCGAGTTCGGCGCGAAGCTCACGGTGCCGCCGCTGATCGCGGTGAAGTCGGAAGGCGATATGGCGGTGCCTGAGCTTGAGTTCACCGTCAGCGTCACGCCCGAGGCCACCGGGTTCGACAGCGTCACCGTGAACACCATCGGCGACATCGCTTCCAACTGGCTGACGCTGGTCGACGCAAAGCTCACCACGGCGCTGTCGTTGTCGGTGATCGCGACCGTGATTTGCGTGCCCGGCAGGCTGCCGTAGGCTGGATCAGTGCTGCCCAGGGTATGCGAGATCAATGCGCTGTTCGGTCCCTCGACAAGGTTGTCGTCCGTGGCCGTCACCGTCACCGTCTGCGCCTGGTTCCAATTCGACGGACTGAAGACCAGACTGCCGGGCGAGACACCAATCCCTGCCTCTGCATTGAGGGTGACCGTCACGTTCGCCGTCGGCTCGCTGGCCAGCAGGAGGTCATAGGTGTCGGCCGTCCCGCCTTCGGTCACGGCTGTGCCGCCCGTTTGCAGCACGATCAAACCGGCACTGTCATCGTCGGCATTGCTCACGGCCACATCGGCCGGGTTCAGCCCGGCATAGTTCGGGTCCGAACTGGTCGCTGCAGCGGTGAGGATGACGTAGGCGATGTCGCCCTCATCGATCGCATCGTCCACGCCCGTCACCGTCACGGTCTGCGTCTGGTTCCAGTTGCCAGAGGTGAACGTGAGCGTGGCGGGCGCCGCCGTGCCTTCGCTGGCATCGTTGCTGGACACACCCAGAATGACATTGGCGGTCGGCTGGCTGGTCAGCCTCACCGTGAAGTCCGCTGTGCCGCCGGCTTCAGTGGTGATAAGGCCTGACGTCGGGGTCACGGTGAAGCCAGCAATGTCGTTGTCGGCGATCGTCGCCGTCACCCCGCTCACGTTCAGACTGTTGTAGTCGGTATCGGTGCTCGTCACGGAGTGACTGATGCTGCCGATGTGGCTGCCCTCGGCGACGGCGTCGTCCACCGCCGTCAGCGTCACCATTTGCGGCCGATCCCAAGTCGCCGGCGTGAACACCACCGGGGCTGGCGCAGCCGAGAGCTGCGCGTCCGCAGCGATCACCACGGTCACGTTCGTGGCCGGCTGGCTGGTAAGCACCAGCGTGTAGGTATCCGTGGCACCGTCTTCGGTGAGCGCCGTGCCGCCAGCGCTCTGCGTCACCGTTACGCCGGCGACATCGTTGTCGCTGTTGCTGACACCGACATCGCTCGGGTTGGTCCCGTTGTAGGCCGAATCGCCGCTGGTCGCGGCTGAAGTGACGATGGAATACGCCACGTTGCCGTCCACGGACGGGTCGTCCACGCCGGTGACCGTCACCGTCTGCACCTGATTCCAGTTTGCCGGCGTGAAGTTCAGAGTGGTCGGACTGACCGTGCCCTCGGTGGTGTCGCTGCTTGACAGTCCGATCGATACTTCCGACGTCGGCTGGCTGCTCAGCACCACCGTAAAGGCCGCCGTGCCGCCCGCCTCGGTGGTTGTCAGACCGCTCGTCGGTGTCACGCTAATTCCGGCCGTGTCGTTGTCGGTGATCGTCGCCGTCAGGACGTCCACCGTCAGGTCGTTGTAAGCACTGTCACTGCTAGTCACCGCGTGGCTCACGCTGCCGTTGTGGCTGCCCTCGGCGATGGCGTCGTCCACCGCTGTCACCGTCACCGTCTCCGGCATGTTCCAGTTCGCTGCCGTGAACACCACAGAGTTCGGCGAGGTGGTCAGCTGTGCGTTCGGGTTGATCGCCACGGTGACGTCGGCGGTCGGCTGGCTGGTCAGAACGAGCGTGTACGTGTCGGTCTCCCCGCCTTCGCTCACCGCGGTCGAGCCACCGGTAGCCGCCACAGTCACCCCGGCGTTGTCGTCATTCGTGATCGTGCCGGTGGCAACCAACGACTCGCCGAGGGTGTAGCCAGGGCCGGCCACCACCGTCAGGATCACCGTCTCATCCGGCTCGATCACCCGGTCCAGCGTCGGATCGATGGTCACGCTCGCCGAGGTCGCGTTTGCCGGAACGGTCACGCTCATCTCGCCGCCGGTGTAGTCGCTGCCCGACGTCGCCGTCCCGCCGACCGTCAGCGCCACCGTGGTCGGCGTCGGCACGCTCCGGCTCAGGCTGACCGTGTACACAAGCGTGCCCGCCCCGTCCTCCGGGACCGACGCAGGCACCACTGCAATGCGCGCGGCAGGATCCGGCAAAGCGCTCAGAACAACGTCGTTGCCGTCGCCGCCAGTGTAGCTGACCTGCAGCGGCATGCCGTTGAAGCTCAGGATGGCGCCCTCGGCCAGCCCGGCGAAAGTCCCCGACACCGCGTCCGCGCCGTCGTTGCGGATCAGCACGAAGGTCTGGCCCACCGTGGGCACATAGCTGCCGCTCAGGACCAGCGTCGCGCCCCCGAGGCTTACCGTGCCAGTCACATCGGCCTGATCGTGCTGAGTGCCCGGCGTGACGCCGTTGATGTCGAACTCGGCGCGCGCTACCCCCGCCAGACTGAGGTTGCCGGTCCGCAGCGTGCCGACCCCGCCGACCAACCCCGGCGCCAGCGCCCCCGCACCGGTCACGCTGGTCGGCCCGCCGATCTGGCCCGTGCCGCCCAACGTGGCGGCTAGCGACGTCACCGTGCTCGCCGCCGGCGTGCTGCCGGTGACCAGCAGGGTGCCCAGTCCCGCCGTAATCGGGCCGGTCAGCATGTTCGCCTGAGTCAGCGTCAACAGACCCTGCGTCTGCACTGCGCCGGTCCCGCTGATCACCCCGTCGAGAGTAAGGGCCGTGCCCAGCACGATGAATGCCGTTCCGGAACTGTCGACCGAAATCGCACCCGGAAAACTGCTGCTGCCGCTATTGGCGAACATCTGTCCGCCCTGGATCGTCAGCGTCTCCGGCTCGGCATAGGCCACGTTGTTCAAGTCGATCCGCCCGCCGGACGACAGCGTGGTCCCGTTCCCCGGGCCTGTCGCGCCCAGCGCCCGGGTTCCGGTCACGATGACCGTGCCCTGCACCGTCGTCGTGCCGGTGTAGCTGCTGCTGTTGCTGCCGAGCCTCTGGTTCGCGCCTGCGGCAACGACCAGGTTGATCGGACCGCTGATCGCGCCGACGTAGTTCGCGCCGCCGAAGCTTGACGTGCTGCCGGCGGTGCCGATCGTCAGCGTCGCGGCGGCGCCGGTGTTCTGCGTCGCGCCCGCACCCGCGTAGAAGTCGATCGACTGGTTGAAGCCGGCCAGATCGAACGCCCCGGAGTTGACGATGTCGACCTGCGCCGGCAGCCCATCGGTAGCGCCCAATGCCACAGCGCCGGAGGCAATGTTGAGTCGGCTGAAGTTGCTGCCCACGCCCGAGAAGCGATGCACGCCCGCCCCGAAGGTGCGCAGCGTGAAGTCGCCGCTGATCGGCCCACTCAGCACCAGCGCTTGGCTGCTGGCCGCCGCCACGTCACTGTCCGCCGTCAGCACCACCGGCGCCGCCACGGTCACCGTTCCCGTGGACCGCAAGGTCCCGCCGGCCAGCCGGAGCGCGCTCGCCGAGCTGTAGCTCGCGGTCGCCAGATTCAGCGTCGTCCCGCTGGCCACCGTGGTGCCGCCTGCCGCATTGACGGCGATCGCCGTGATGCCGGTCAGCGGTAGGTTACCGGAGTTGCCGTTGATCACCGGCCCGCCGTCGACGCTGAAGGTGCGGCCCGGCGCCTCGAAGCGTACCGTCCCGGCCACCGGCTCGCTGGCCTGCAGCGTGCTGCCGTTCGCCGTGGCGTCGGTAATGACGATGCTGGTGGCGGTGGTGATCACGGCGAAATCGGACGGCGGGGTGTCGTCGTTCCGGATCGTCCCCTGACCCTGTCCGTCCTGCAGCACCACACCGACCGGATTGGTCACGTCGACGAAGAAGGTCTCGTCGGGCTCCCACGTCGTATCGCCATTCACCGGCACCGTGAAGGTTGCGGTGCTCTGGCCCGCCGGGATCGTGACGCCGGTGGTGCTGGTGGCCGTGTAATCCGAGCCGGCCGTCGCCGTGCCGTTCGCGGTGGCGAGATCGAAGCGCACGCCGCCCGTGGGCGCCGGCGCGCTCAGGCTGACGGTGAACACCGCATCCGTCGTGCCGCTGTTGCCCTCGGTCAGGCTTGCATCACTGATCGATAACTGCGGGGGAACCGCAATGGCCAGGGTTGAATTAATCAGAGCCACACGATCCGAAACCCTGAAACGGACGAAGCACATGCCCCCAATAGCTGACGGCTCTAGAAAGAATCCTCCCTCAGCCCTTCCGAACGAAATGCAGCCCGGACCGGATATCGCGTCATCGGGGAGGAGGTACAACAGCGGATCGTTGTCGGGATCTCTGGCGACCGGAGCATAAGATACGAACGATATCTGACCCGCAGGCACGCTGAAATCCGTGCGCAACACATCAGGCGCGGAGTTGGTAAGCTCAATAATCAGTGTACCGCGGTATTGAACCTGGACCGTGCTGATGATCGGCACGTTGGTGTATTCCTTCCGGCATATGCCGGTGTCCCAGGTGATATCCCACGTCGAAACCGCCTCGGGATAGAAGTCGAATTCGTCCTGAAAGGGAACCTGGACCTTGGTAAAGGTGAAGCATTTTGGCCCCGGGGGCTCTGGCAAAGAATCCAGATTCGGGAATACAAAAGACCCACCGGCAGGATCCGGACCCAACGCCGGTGCCGGCAGCTGTCGGTAGATGTTCAGAACGTCCCGCCAGTGGTATCTGAACTCCCATCTGAGGTCGCTCCCGCCCGCCCGCGCCGGCGCCGGCCACAGGCACATCGCAAAGACCAACATCAACGCCAACCCGACCGACCACGCCTGCCCCATCACCCGGCCTTGATCCACTTCGCGCTTCCCGACCCCCAGTAATGCGCCGAAGAATAGCTCGGCGAGGCGGCACCTCCAATACGCGGCGCCGGCGCCATTTGCATCCGAAAGCGAGAGGCGCAAACAAAATTCTGCCGCCATGCGCCTTCACGCCGGCCTTCCGGACTTCGCCGCACCCCGGCTGCACGGAAGGGGGGCCGCTGAGCCGCAGGTCGTCGGCTCGAAGCGCTGGCGAAAGCATCGAATCCGTGTCAGGGCTCCGCCATTATCCGCAACCTCAGCTCACCTGCAGGCAGCCTTGCCTGCCAACCGTCGTCGACCGCCCGCAGCTCGTACAACCCGTATGGCGTGACCAGCGCAGCGCGCGACAGGGAGCCGCGGTCGGACAGGCTCACAATCTGCAACTGGCGACCGGGCCAGGCCGTCGCCTTGGCGAACGCGGCGGCCAGCGCGGCATCCGGCTTGAGCATGCCCACGCACCGACCCAGCTCGATCTCGAAACGTAGCGCGCCGCGGATGCTTGCGTCGCCGAGCGTGCCACGATAGCGCTGCGCCTGCAGCGGGCACTCGCGCTCGATCAGGCCGGCGGGCGGGTCACGGAACGGCGCGGCGAGCAGCATCGCCGAGCGTTCGATCGACGATACCCAGATCGCGTTCGACAGCAGGCTCGCAGCCGTATGCTCGTCCGGCCAGACCACCAGTGCCGAGCGTGCTCCCTCAGTGATGCCTGCGTGGTGCGCGATCGGCGCGCCATCCTCGTCGCGACCGCTGCGCCAACCGAGGCCCACCTGGTAATCGCGCTCGCCCGCGATCGATCCATCGTCCAGCACAAACGGCTGGCGCATCGCATGCCAGCTTTCCGCGGAGACTATGCGACCGGCCATCAGACGCCCGCCGAACGCCGCCACCGCGGCGGGCGTCGCGGCCATTCCGCCACCGGGTACGGTGTAGCTCATATCCCCGCCCGCCACCAGCACCGGTGCGCCAGCACCAATGTCGTAGAGGCGCGAGACGCGCGCGTCGGTGCCGCCGCCATCCTGGATCACGTCCAGGCCGGGGGTGATCTCGCGCTGGATGTAATCGATGTAACGCGTGCCGGCGATCGCCTCGATCACCGCGCCGATCAGCGTGTAGCCCCACGACGAGTATTCGTAGCGCTTCCCCGGTGCGGCGGCGAGCGGGCGCTCGATGAACCAGCGCACGGCGGCGCGGCCAGTGTCGAAGTAACGCTGGCCAAGTGCATCGTCGGCGGCGATGTAGTGGCCCAGCCCGGACGCGTGCGCTGCGAGCTGGCGGAGGCTCATCGGCGCCCAGCGCGACGGCAGCCAACTCAGGTAGTTGCCGACCGGCGCATCGAGATCGAGCTGGCCTTGCTCGCCGAGCCGAGCGATGGCCGTAGCGGCGAAAACCTTCGACACGCTGGCGAGACGGAAGATCGTGTCGGCCGCGACCGGCAGGCCGGCCTCGCGGTCGCGGCTGCCGGCGCAGCCGATCCACACGACGCTGTCCCGGCGCCACACCGCTGCGCCCATGCCGGGTACGCCGTTGACGTCGACCAGGGCGTCCAGCATGCGTTGGGCCGTGCGCGAGGCGGGGTCGTCTTGCGGGCTGCAGGCGCTAGCATGGACCGGACCGGTAATTCCGAGCAGCAGGGCGAACAGACTGTTGCGGACGATAGACATGGATGGCTCCTCGATGATGGGGAGCCGAACTGTATTCGCATGCAACGCGGCGCGTGGCGATGGCACAGCGGGTCGTGCACGGGCTGCGCCGACCCGGTGGGCAGCACGTTATCGACAGGCTCCGTCGCGACCGCACAAATGACCCAGGCTAACCCCGCACCGCCTGCAGTGCCGCGAGCAGTGCATCGATGTAGCTGCGGCTCACCCGCACCGGCGTGCCGTCGTCCAGGCGCAACAACGCGTCGCGATTGGTCAACGGCTTGATCTCGGCCACGCAATCCACGCGCACGATGGCCGAACGGTGCACGCGCACGAACTGGCGCGCATCCAGCTGCTGCGCCAGATCGTGAAGGGTTTGGCGCAATGGGTAGGCGTGACCGGCCGTGTGCAAGGTCGCGTAGTCACCGTCGGCCTCGATCCAACGGATGTCCGCCGTGACCACGTAGTACTCGCTGCGCCCGACCCTGACCGCGAAACGATGCGGCGACGGCACGGTCGGCGCAGGCGCCCTGCCCCGCCATTGTCAGCGTTCGCGGGCGCGCATCAGCGCTTCGGCGAAGCGCGCGGGATCGATCGGTTTGAGCAAGTAGTCGACCGCGCCCAGCTCGAAGGCGCGCACGGCGAACGCACTGTGCGCGGTTAGCAGGATGGCGAGCGGCCGCGCGGCGGACGGCAGCGAAGCCAGGACATCGAGGCCGTCCATCCCGGGCATGGAGATGTCGAGGAATACCAAATCCACGGGAGTGGCGCGCAGCCCTTCCAGCGCGGCGGATCCGTCGGAATACTCTGCCGTTGCTTGTACACCCAACATCTGCAGCTGATTGAGGATCGCCCGTCGCGCTGGCGCCTCGTCGTCGACCACGGCGATGCGCATCAGCCACTCCCGCCCGCGCGCCACGGCAGGCTGAGCCGCACGCGGAACTGGCCGTGCTCAGTGGTGCAGTCGAGTGTCGCCGCTGCGCCATAGAGTTCGCGCAGGCGAGCACGCAGGTTGGCAAGGCCGACGCCGCCCCCCGGCGACCCGACTGGCGGCGACTCGGGCAGATCGTTGGCGATCTCCACCCGCAGCGTGTCCTCCTCGCGCCAGCTGTGCAGACGTAGCATGCCGGGCGCACGCCGCGGCGACAGACCATGGCGGACCGCGTTTTCGACCAGGGGCTGCAGGCTCAGGGCCGGGACCTCGGCATCGAGGATCGCTGGCGCGATCTGCCAGTCGAGGCGCATGCGCTCGCCCATGCGGGCGCGTTCGATGTCGAGATAGGACTCGACCAGGGACAGCTCCGCGGCAAGGCTGTGCGTGGGTTGACCAACCAGTTCCAGCGTGGCCCGCAGCAGATCGCCCAGGCGCGCCAGCATCCGCTGCGCCAGCGCCGTGCGTCCCTCGCCCACCTCGGCCGAGATCGCGTTGAGCGTGTTGAACAGAAAATGCGGCTGCAACTGCAGCTGCAGTGCGTGCAGCTGGGCATCCCGCGCTGATTGTTCGGCCTGCTGCACGCGGATGCGCGCCGCGCGCAGGGCCCAGGCATGGACAATCAGTGCATGCAGCGCGGCATAGGCGAGCAAACCCAGCCACGGCGCCTCAAGACCCCGCCACAGCCAGGCGAGGTCGGGTGCCTCGCCCGTGGCGCGCTGCGGCCACAGGTGCAGCGACTTGGTCAGCAGCACCATTCCCAGTGTCAGTGGCAGCATCAGAAGCCAGGTCCGGCGCATGCCCCAGCCGCGCCGCCACCAGTCTCGCTGCAGCAGCGTGAGCGGCAGCATCCACAACAGCAAGGTGCTGAGGAACACCGTGCGCGACCAGGTCGCGGCACCGTAGCCGTAAAGCGGCAACGCCAGCACCGCCATCAGGCCAGCCAACAGCGCACCGGCCCCCAGGGGAAGCCATATGGGCGGCTGGACAGGGGCTGGCTCGTACGCGCGACGCATCGGCGAACTATCGCCGATCTCGTGCACCGGCGTATGCCGTCGGCGACGGTCTGCGCCGTATCGGTGGGCGCGTGCGGCAGGCCGGTGGGGTCCGCGAATTGGTTTGCGCCGAGTGCGGTCCTTAACTCACGAGCCAAACGCGACCAGGAGCCTGCGCTTGCGCGCGGGAGCTGCCAGCCGTTCTACTCGATCACAGCGGCGCCCTCTTGCCCGCCATCGCGCAGCCGCGCGACTTCAATAGCAACCGAGTGCCAGTCGCAAGGGCACTCACCAACGTCTGCTTGGCCGGATTCGCGCCGGAACACCCCTTGAGGAACAGCGCCAAGTTGATAAGCGATGCGGCGCCTACGACCCGGTGTCGACAATATCCACAACCAAGGCACGCACGGATCGGCCGGACTCATTCTTCCAGTAGTGGACCAAGCCGCTGCGCTCGAACGCGATCGCGCCAACGCCGCGCACAATGGGGCCCTGATGGTCGTTGCGGTGTTCGACCAACTCGCCTTCCAGGATGTAAGCCAGCCCTGGACGCTGCTGGTGCTCATGTACTGCGATCGTCGCACCAGGCGCAAGCACGAACTCGCGGGCGCGCAGCACTTTGCCTTCCGCTCCCGGAATCTCGCCATCCAGCGATACGCTGCCAAGCGGCGTGACCTTATCGACGCCGATGGTCTCGGTGGGGCCATCGGCCTTGAGGCGCTGCGCCGCTGCCGCCTCGTGCTCGGGAATAACCTCATGAGAAAGGACCGGCATCGCCACGCACAGCGCGACCATCAGCGCAGCAAAATGAGAATAGCGGTGACGGTTGAATCGAGAATTCGTACGCATCGGGTTGCTCATTGATTGGCACTGGTTTGAATTGTATGCGCCACAGGCCGCGAAAAGTCTGGGCGATCGTAGGCGTGGCGAATCGATTTTCCGAGTCGCTGCTCAGGCGCGTACCACCGATAAACCGGACCAACTTGCCAGCCTCTCGCTCGTCTGTTTGAGCAGCGGTCGGTGCGGCCTATGGTCCAGTCCAGCTGACGGCAACGGGAGGTCGTGAGCCATACACTTTCGCGATTACACAGGGCGCACTGCCACCGGGACTGAGCTTGACGCCCGCGGGATCGCTCTCGGGCACGCCCGGCTCGCGCGGCACCTACACCTTCACGGTCACTGCCACCGACCAGAATCAGTTCGCCGGAACCCGCACTTTCGAGCTAGCCGTGCGGGGCGTCCCCGGCGCGCCGACCGGCGTTGTCGCCACGCGCGGCAATGCTCAGGTCAGCGTGGCCTTCGTCGCGCCGACCGACAACGGCGGCAGCGCGATCACCGGCTACACCGCCACGTGCGGCTCGCAGTCGCAGAGTGGCCCCGACTCGCCGCTCGTCGTAATCGGCCTCACCAACGGCACGCCGGTCACCTGCACCGTGATCGCCACCAATGCGATCGGCGACAGCGTACCTTCGGCGCCCTCGGCAAGCGTGACGCCGGCGACTGTGCCCGGCGCACCCACCGGTGTCGTCGCCGCGCGCGGCAACGCCCAGGTCAGCGTCGCCTTCGTGCCGCCGACCAGCAACGGCGGCAGCGCGATCACCGGCTACACCGCCACGTGCGGCTCGCAGTCGCAGAGTGGCCCCGACTCGCCGCTCGTCGTAATCGGCCTCACCAACGGCACGCCGGTCACCTGCACCGTGATCGCCACCAATGCGATCGGCGACAGCGTACCTTCGGCGCCCTCGGCAAGCGTGACGCCGGCGACTGTGCCCGGCGCACCCACCGGCGTCGTTGCTACGCCCGGCAACGCCCAGGTCAGCGTGGCCTTCGTGCCGCCGACCAGCAACGGCGGCAGCGCGATCACCGGCTACACCGCAACCTGTGGCTCGCAATCGCAGAGCGGCCCTGACTCGCCGCTCGTCGTGACCGGCCTCACCAACGGCACGCCGGTCACCTGTACCGTGATCGCCACCAATGCAATCGGCAACAGCACTCCCTCGGCGCCCTCGGCGAGCGTGACGCCGGCGACCGTGCCTGGCGCACCCACCGGCGTGGTCGCTACGCCCGGTAACACGCAGGTCAGCGTCGCCTTCGTGGCCCCAACCAACAACGGCGGGAATGCGATCACCGGCTACACCACAACCTGCGGCTCGCGGTCGCAGAGCGGCGCCGCCTCGCCGCTCGTCGTAACCGGCCTCACCAACGGCACGCCGGTCACCTGCACCGTGATCGCCACCAATGCGATCGGCGACAGCGCGGCTTCCGCACCGTCCGCCAGCGTCACCCCAGCGACCCTCCCCGGTTCCCCCGGCATGTTCGGTGCCACCACCGGAAACGCGTCCGCCAGCCTGCGCTTCGCGCCACCAACCGACACCGGCGGTCTGCCGATATTGGACTACACCGCAGTGTGCATGCCCGGTGGCATCACCGCGACGGCCGCTGCATCCCCAGTGAACGTGACCGGATTGACCAACGGCACGCTCTACGTCTGCCGTGTAACCGCACGCAACGACGTTGGCAGCGGCGCTCCCAGCGTGGCGGCCAGCGTGATTCCGACCGATCAGCCAGTCGCCGATGTCGTCGTCACCGTCACCAACGGCACCAGCTACGTCACGGGTGGCATGCCAACCACCTACACGATCGTGGTCCGTAATACCGGCCCCTCCGGCGTCGCCGATGTGCGCCTCGACAGTACGCTCGGCCCGGAATTCACGGCTGCGAGCTGGACCTGCACCGGCCAGAATGGCGGCGTTTGCGCCGCCAATGGCAATGGACTGGCGCTGATCGAGCCCATCGACTTGCCGACCGGAGCCAGCGTCACCTTCGTGCTCACCGCCACCGTCGCGGCGACACCGGAGACGCCCGTGAGCGTGCTCGTCTCGGCCACCCTGCCGGCGCCGTACACCGACCCGGACCTGCAATCGAACGTCGCCACCGACGGTCCCGACCTCCGCGGGCTGTTCCGAAACGGGTTCGAATAGTCGTCACCCTTCGCGCTGCGCGATGACAGATCTGCCCATCGCATTTCGCTAGCTCCAGCATGGGCCGCACTGTGCGGCCCGGATTGCCGGAGCCCCACGATGTCCAGCCTTCACGCCTGCCTACCGACCCGCCTCCTTCCGCAAGCACTCCTGCTGCTGATCGCCGCATGCGCCAGCGTTGCCCATGCCGCCACCTGGACCGTCGACAGCACCTCGGCGGATCCGGCGCTCAATGCCTGCACCTCGGCGCCAACCGACTGTAGCTTTCCTGGTGCGGTCAGCAGGCTCGCACCAAGCGGCGATACCATCGTTTTCACTGTGGCGACCAGCTCTGCGGGCCAGATCCAGATTTCCAGAGGCGTGACCATCGAAGCCGCAGGCGCGCGCTTGCCGAGGCTGGTCATTGACGGCAACGCCATCGTGGAAGTCGAGATCCGAAATGCGATCTTCGAGAATCTGGTCTCGGGCGCGGACGGCGGCGCTATCGCCATCGGCCCGACCCATGCGTTGCTGATCCAGGATTCCCAGTTTCGTGCCAATCGCTCGGGCGGCTCGGGCGGCGCGATCCACACTCGCGCTCGTGAAGTCACGATCGCCCGCACTCTGTTCGAGGGCAACTACGCCCCCTCCAGTGCCGGAGGCATTCACATGGGTATCGGCACTCCGCAGTTCCCCAGCCGACTCCTGATCATCGACTCTGTATTCCGCGGCAATGGGGTACTTGACCCGACAGGACCGGGGCGAACCTTGGGCCAGTTCGGGGCCATCAAGGCCGACGGTCAGCTCCGGGTCCGCGGCTCCCTGTTTGAGGGCAACGAATCGAAGTACGCCGCAGCGATCCAGTCAGGAGCACCGTTGTGGATCGAGAACTCGACCTTCGTGGGCAACCGCACCTTCGAGAGCACCGAGGGTGGCGCTCTTCTGCTGGGTGGTCCGGTGCGCATCGCCAACAGCACCATCGTCGGCAATTCGGGCGTCACCGGTGGCGGACTGCATGTCTATCCGTCCTCCGACACCCAGGTCGTCAACACCATCATTGCCAACAACACCGGCGCCAGCCCGGACATCTCCGGCCGGATCTACTCGCTCGGTCACAACCTGATCCGCAGCCGGGTCGGTGCCAATGTCGAGGGCAACCTATCCGGCGCCGACATCTACAACACCGATCCCCGCATCGGCCCGCTGGTCGACAACGGCGGCGCCACGCGGACCCTTGCCTTGAACCTGGACAGTCTTGCCCGTGATGCGGGTTCCGGATGCGTCCTCAACACCAGCGGCTGCGGCGACTTTCCGGGTGTGGGACTGGCCAACGACCAGCGCGGTGCCGGCTTCGCCCGCAGCCGTGGCGGCGCCGTTGACATCGGTGCCTACGAACTGGGGTCGGTGGTCGTGAACAACGCACAGGATAGCGGTGCCGGCAGCCTGCGTCAGGCGATTGCCGATGCGATGCCCGGGGATGTCATCAGCTTCGCGCGGCCCCCTTTCGATCAACCGCAGACGGTCACGCTGAGCAGCACGCTGGTGGTGAACAAGACGCTGACGATCGTCGGTCCGGGCGCCGGGCTGCTCACGCTCGACGCCAACAACCAACGACGCCACCTCAACGTCGACGCGCCAGGCACGCTGCACCTGAGCGGCATGCGCTTCACCCGTGGCAATCCCGGAGTCGGCACGGGCGGCGCCATCCTCAACCTTGGCACGCTCAGCGCGGACCAGATCGTCGTCGAAAACAGCAGATCGGACGGCGGTGGATGTATCCATAACAGAGGCAGGCTCAACCTGTCGCGGAGCCGGCTCTCGGACTGCCGAGCGGATTTCGCAGCCGCCCTGTTCAACGAAGCCGGTGGAGTCGCCATCATCAGCGACAGCCGCTTCGAGAACAATATCGCCAGTGGCCCTGCCGGAGGCATCGCCAATCCCGCTGGCGCGACACTCGTCCTCGACCGCGTCAGCTTCAGCGGCAACCAGGGAACCATCGGCGGCGCGCTCAACAGCTACGGCACGGCCACCCTGAGCCACACGACCTTCAGCGGCAACAGCGCATCGAACGGCGGTGCCATGTACGTCGGCGGCACCAGCACGACCACCTTGACGCACGCCACCGTGACGCTGAACACGGCTCAGCTCAATGGCGGCATCGCGGCCGAGTTCGATGCCATCGTCAACCTGCGCGGCAGCGTGATCGCTGGCAACACCCGCACGGTGGGCCAAGCGCCGGATGCGGGCGGCAACTTCACGTCCTTCGGCTACAACCTGATCGGCGACCCCTTCGCCACCAGCTTCAGACCGAATTCGCCCAGCCTGGTCGGCAATTTGCTGGGCGTACTGGCGCGCCTCGCGCCCTTGGGCGACAACGGTGGCCATTCCCTGACCCATGCGCCACTCAGCGACAGCCCGATCATCGACGCCGCGGGTCCGGGGAGCGTGGTCGATGGCCGCGGGCTGCCGCGCCCGATCGACTTCTCGCACCTGGCCAATGCCAGCGGCGGTAATGGCAGCGACATGGGCGCCCTCGAACTGCAAGTGGCGACGCCCACCGGCGTGACCGCGACGGCAGGAAACGGCCAGGTGCACGTTTCGTTCAATGTGCCCCCGAACAACGTTACCCTGCCACCCACCCAATACACCGCGACCTGCGGCGCACGCAGTGCCAGTAGCAGCGCATCGCCGATTTCGGTGATCGGCCTGATCAACGGCGCGCCGGTGAACTGCATCGTGACTGCGACCGGGCTGCCTTCGGCGGCTTCCAACACGGTCACGCCGGGGCTGCCAGGCGTCTTCGCGTACGTTCCGATATCCGATCCGGCCTCGGTCGCGGTCGTGGATGTCAGCAACGGCGCGGTCGTGCAGAGCATCGCCCTGCCGAGCGCGCCTGATGGCATCGCCGCCGTGAGCCCCGACGGCGCGCGCGTGTATCTGCCCAGTTACGAAGGGAGCCTCCACGTGATCGACACCCTGACTCGCGCGCCTATCGCACGCGTCGGGATGGGCAGTTGGACCTTGGCCGCTGCGGTATCGCCGGACAGCACGCGGGTCTACGTCACAACGGGGAATGGCGTGGCGGTCCTTGATGCGGCCAGCAACACCGTGATCGCAACCATCGGGGGTTTAGTCGCACCCTTTGGTTTGGCCATCACGCCAGACGGGTCGCGGCTCTTTGTGACTGGCGGCTCGTCCATCAAGGTGATCGACACCGCCGTGCAGCGGGTGATCGCCGATATTGCCGTCTCGGGTACGAGGTTTTTGGCCATCAGCCCAGACGGACGGCGCGTCTATGCACCCCAACAGTTCAACGATGGCATGGCCGTGATCGACGTCGAAAGCCTGAGCGTTGTGGGCAACGTTACCGTCCCGGGCGCGGGCCGAAGAGGGGTCGTCGTGAGTCGAGACAGCCGGCGCGTCTACGTGGTCACCGAGTCCAGCCCGCAGCTTTCGGTGATCGATGCCGCCACGCTCACCGTGGTGGCGACCGTACCGGTATCGGGTTCCAGCGCGCAGGGCGTCGACGTGTCCGCCGATGGCGGCGAGGTCTATGTCTTCAGCAGCCGTCGATTCACTCGCATCAGCACAGCGACCCATTCCATCGTGGGGGTCACGTCCCTGGGTGGCGCAGCTGACTCTCTCATACTGGGGGGGAATGTTGTCAGCGTCGGCGGACGAACGCCCGCCTACACGAGCGCCCCGCCCGCGGGCGGTCTGCTCGGCGTGCTCTACAGCCATACGCTGACCACATCGGGCCTGCCGGCAGCGAGCTTCTTGCTGGACTCCGGCACCCTGCCGCCCGGACTGACCCTGGACGGCGCGGTGATCAGCGGCACGCCGACCGCGCTCGGCACCTATAGCGGAAGCATCAGGGCCCGCAACAATGTTGCCGGCAGTGCCACCCAGTCTTTCCAGATCACCATCGGCACCACCGTCCCGCGTGCCCCGACGATCAGCGGCGTCGTGGCTGGCAACGCCCAGGTCAGCGTGGCCTTTTTCGCACCGACCAGCAACGGCGGGAGCACGATCACCGGTTACACCGCAACCTGCGGCGCGCAGTCGCAGAGCGGCGCCGCGTCACCGCTGGTGGTCACCGGCCTCACCAACGGAACGCCGGTCACCTGTACCGTGATCGCCACCAATGCAATCGGCAACAGCACGCCCTCGGCGCCGTCGGCGAGCGTGACGCCGGCGACCGTGCCGGGCGCACCCACCGGCGTGGTCGCTTCGCCCGGTAACACGCAGGTCAGCGTCGCCTTCGTGGCCCCGACCAACAACGGCGGCAGCTCGATCACGGGCTACACCGCAACCTGTGGCTCGCGGTCGCAGAGCGGCGCCGCCTCGCCCCTCGTCGTGACCGGCCTCTCCAACGGCACGCCGGTCACGTGCACCGTGATCGCTACCAATGCGATCGGCGACAGCGCGGCTTCGGCACCGTCCGCCAGCGTCACCCCGGGGACCTTGCCCGGCGCACCCACCGGCGTTGTCGCCACGCCCGGTAACGCCCAGGTCAGCGTCGCCTTCGTCGCGCCTGCCAACAACGGTGGCAATGCGATCACCGGCTACACCGCAACCTGCGGCTCGCGGTCGCAGAGCGGCGCCGCCTCGCCGCTCGTCGTGACTGGCCTCACCAACGGTACGCCGGTCACCTGCACCGTGATCGCCACCAATGTGATCGGCAACAGCACTCCCTCAGCGCCCTCGGCGAGTGTGACGCCGGCGACCGTGCCTGGCGCACCCACCGGCGTGGTCGCTACGCCCGGTAACACGCAGGTCAGCGTCGCCTTCGTGGCCCCGACCAACAACGGCGGGAATGCGATCACCGGCTACACCACAACCTGCGGCTCGCGATCGCAGAGCGGCGCCGCCTCGCCCCTCGTCGTGACCGGCCTCAGCAACGGCACGCCGGTCACCTGCACCGTGATCGCCACCAATGTGATCGGCGACAGCGTACCTTCGGCGCCCTCGGCCAGCGTAACGCCAGCGACCGTACCGGGCGCACCCGGTTTGCTCGGTGCCGCCGCCGGAAACGGGTCGGCCAGTGTTCGCTTCGCGCCGCCGATTGACACGGGAGGTGCACCGATACTGGACTACACCGTGCAGTGCATGCCCGGCAGTGTGACGGCCACCGGCGCGACATCCCCAGTGAACGTGACCGGATTGACCAACGGCACGCTCTACGTCTGCCATGTAACCGCACGCAACGACGTTGGCAGCGGCGCTCCCAGCGTGGCGGCCAGCGTGATTCCGACCGATCAGCCAGTCGCCGATGTCGTCGTCACCGTCACCAACGGCACCAGCTACGTCACGGGTGGCATGCCAACCACCTACACGATCGTGGTCCGTAATACCGGCCCCTCCGGCGTCGCCGATGTGCGCCTCGACAGTACGCTCGGCCCGGAATTCACGGCTGCGAGCTGGACCTGCACCGGCCAGAATGGCGGCGTTTGCGCCGCCAATGGCAATGGACTGGCGCTGATCGAGCCCATCGACTTGCCGACCGGAGCCAGCGTCACCTTCGTGCTCACCGCCACCGTCGCGGCGACACCGGAGACGCCCGTGAGCGTGCTCGTCTCGGCCACCCTGCCGGCGCCGTACACCGACCCGGACCTGCAATCGAACGTCGCCACCGACGGTCCCGACCTCCGCGGGCTGTTCCGAAACGGGTTCGAATAGTCGTCTTGCAACGCGTCCGCGCACACCCTGGCGCGGGCGCACGCGCAGCACGATGTCGTTGCAGGCTACGCTGCGGCGCCAAGGCGGTCATACTCTGGAGCCCGCCTCGCCTGAGCCCGCTGATGAGCACCCGCGCAGCCGATACGTTGACCGTTGCCCTGGCCCAGATCGCGCCGATCTGGCTTGACCGGGAAGCCACGCTGCAGAAAATGCTGACCTGGGTGGAGAGCGCTGCACGCGAAGGCGCGAGCTTGGTGGCCTTCAGCGAGGGTCTGCTGCCCGGTTATCCGTTCTGGGTGGAACACACCGATGGCGCGCGCTTCGAATCGCCGCTGCAGAAACGCCTGTACGCGCACTATTGCGACCAGGCCGTGCAAATCGACGCCGGCCACTTGGCGCCGCTCTGCGCCGCCGCCGCGCGGCATCGAATCTGGATCGTCTGCGGCGTCATCGAGCGCGACGGCGCGCGTGGGCTCAGCGTGTTCGCGTCGATGGTCACCATCGATGTCGAGGGCGCCATCCGCAGCGTGCACCGCAAGCTCATGCCTACGTATGAAGAGCGCCTCGTCTGGTCGCCCGGCGACGCGCACGGGCTGCGCTGCCACCCGCTCGGCGCGTTCCGCCTGGGCAGCCTCAACTGCTGGGAAAACTGGATGCCGCTGGCGCGCGCCGCGCTCTATGCGCAGGGCGAATCGCTGCACGTGGCTGGCTGGCCCGGCAGCCGCCGCAACACCGAAACCATCACGCCGTTCATCGCCCGCGAGGGCCGCAGTTTCGCGCTGTCCGTGAGTTCCGTGCTGCACCGCGACGCCCTGCCCCACCATCTGCCGGAATTCGCCGTGCTGCGCGACCATCTGCCCGACGTGATGGCCGACGGCGGCTCCTGTATCGCCGGCCCCGACGGCCGTTTTCTGATCGAACCCGTCGTTGGCCGCGAAGAACTGTTGCTGGCGCAGCTCGACCACACGCGCGTCCGCGAAGAACGCCAAACCTTCGATCCCTTCGGCCATTACTCGCGGCCGGAGCTGCTGTCGTTGGTGGTCGATGGCAAACGCGTGAGTGGCCTGCAGAGGTCCGATTCCGGGCCTTGATTGCGCGCCTTCGTGGCATCCGTCTTAGGCGCCTAACCGGGTCTTAGCGCCCGCGGCGAACGAGGCTCCCCAAAGCCGCCAGGAACAGGATCGCCAGCACGCCGCTCAGTAGCCACGGGAGCGCCGTGGCGCTGCGTTCCAGCACCGCTTGGTATGGCGGCTCAGGCTCCACCCAACAGCGATGCCGACTGCCGACCTCATAGCCCTGATTGTCACCGCGTGCCCGCGACTTCTCGCTTCCGTCGCGGATGCGCAATCCACCCGCCAGCTCGGTCACGTTGATCGCCGTGCCTTCGCCAGCGCGACCGTCCGCGGTGTATGAATAGCGCAGCTCGAGCGTGGCGCTGCGGTCGCGCAGGCGCCCACTCTTCGATTCTCGCCACTCGCTAGACAAGATGGTGCATTCCGTTGATCGCCAACCGAGCGTGCCTGCCAGCCGCACGAGCGGCCCCAACGCCAGAGGCCAGCTCAGCACCGCCAGCACTACAACAGCGAGAAACAAACCACCCGGCCCCAGCGTGATGGATTTCCCGCGCATCGATCGTCGCTTTGCGCTCATACCTGGATCGTTTTTCCGCCGCGTACCCGGAAAGCTGATGTTTACGCTGTTTTGTCCGTCGAGGATTTCGGCCGCGGATCGGAATCCTCAGTCGGTCGCCTGAGAATACGCAATCCCAGCAGACACTCGGTCGCGGCGGAAACATGATGCCGTTGCGCGCGGCAGCCTGCGCATGTCCGGGGAACTGCGCCCGCCCCGCGCAGTCGATGGGGGCGTCGTCGGTGCCTATCCCGCGCTGCGACCCAACCCACCCACCTGTTCTGCAGCCACTGCATCGGCCGCCGCTTGCACGTGCCCGCCATTGGGCGGCTTCTCTGCGAGCGCGCCCGGTCATCCAGGAGTCACACATGCGCAGCGCTCCAACCCAGTCAACCCGCCGTCAGCGCGGCTTCACCCTGATCGAAATGCTGCTGGTGCTTGGCATCATCGCTTTCATCGCCACGCTGGTAAGTACCAGCGTCCTGAGCGGCAACCGCAAAGCCAAGCAGAGCGAAGCTATCGCTGGCGTACGCCTGGTCGCCAGCGCAGTGGAACGCTATGAACTCGACAGCGGCGTTCTGCCCGGCAAAATCGAAGACCTGCGGCAAGCCCCCGCCGGGCTGACCGGCTGGAGCGGCCCTTACCTAAACGCCTCGCAAACCCGCGACCCCTGGGGCACGCCCTATCTCCTGGCGATTCCAGGCAGCGATGGGCGAATCTACTCAGTCCGCTCCCTTGGCGCCGACCGCGCTGCCGGTGGCCAGGGCGATGCCGCGGATCTGGACAGCAACGACTAAACGGCTGCCCGATTCACGCGAGCCAACCGTCATCACCCGGCACGGGCGGGTGACGCATCGACGCGACACCGATCTGCTGGATGTCTTCCCAGTCAACTTCGGGTTCCGGGCTTGCCGCACGTCCCTCAGCTCGCGCAAACTGGCAGCGTCCAACGAGAACAGCGCGCCTGGAGTGCGCCGCAAGTGGCACAGCATCCCCCCGCTCTTCAATGGACGAGACAACGCGCGAGTCGCTGGTGGGCGCGCGCTCTGATCGCGCTGGCGTCGGCAGCGGCAGCGCCTGCGCACGCGGGCTCGCTGCGACCCATCGTCATGGCGGAGATTAACGAAAAACTGCCACCCGGCGCCGCGCTCGATCCCGACGACGTTGCGGACATCTCCAAGATCGCGCTCATGGTCGAACTGGCGTTCCATGCGCCGGACCCTGTGCAAATTCGCGAGGCGATCGACGCGGCGCTGTCGACCGCGCCGGCCGGTGCGGATCCTGCGCAGCTCAAACAACTAGCGCTAGAGGGCCTGGTCCGCGGCTACGGCCATCGCAGCAAGCTCATCGATCTGCAGCAGCCGCGCGACGATGATGTCCCCGCAACGCCGGCCGCGCATCCACCTCCGGACGATGTGGATAGGATGCGCATCGCGACGATCGCGCACTTCCATCCCGCCAACTGGGAAACGCCCGACGACTGCCGCAGCGTGCTTGATCCGCTGCTCGCAGACGGCCTCGAACACATCGACGCGATGGTCCTTGATCTGCGTGGTAACAACGGTGGATCGCTGGCGCAAATCGCATGCGTCGCGTCGCCGTTCGTTGAACCCGGCACGGCCTTTTTGCAAGTCGATCTGAAAAACGCCGACAGCAGACCGATCTTCGTTCCTGCATCGCCCGTACCGGCGATCACCTTGCCGCTCGTGATCCTCATCGACAACACCACCGACTCCGGCGGCATGCTGTTCGCGGCGTCGATGCAATCCTTGAAACGCGCCAAGCTCGTCGGCACGCAAAAGACGATATTGAACGGCGACCTCTTCAACCAGTTCGATGTCGTTCCCCAGCGCTACCAGATCAGAATCCCCACCGGCAGCATGCGCCGAGCCGATCGACGCCCGCTCACCGACGGCGTCGACATCGACGTTTCCAGCCGCTTCGAGGACCCCGCCGAAATTCTTCGCGCCGTGCGTGCAGCGCTGATCTTGGATTGAGCCGATTTGCGCGAGGGCAGTTCACCAGACACGAAACTGAGCTTGTCCTGCTGGAGTCCTCGATCTGTGTATCCGTACATGGTCGAGGAACGCAAATAAGCCCCCGCAGGTTGTTTGACGAAGGCTAACCCGGCAGGGTCCACGTCCCCTGCCGCCATCACGACAAATTCTTTGGATGACTGGACTAACGGCTTGGGCATTGCCTGGGCGCGTTCGCCTCACGCCAACTCGCAGAAAGTCTCAGGGCTGAAGGATGAGCGACGGGTCGCGCCTCGCTTAGCGGCCGGCCCTCGGCGCTTTGCGGCCCGTCCTCGGCCCGACTGCTAGTGGCAAGTGAAACGCTGCCCGGCATACTTGCGTGCAGGCCAGGCGTTCGCCGGGTCAGGGATGATGACGAGATCGCCGTGCTGCGCACTTTCGAAGGCAGTCGACTGAAAATTGATCGCACCGCGCTGTGCGCCGAGTTCGGTGGTGTTGCGGTCAAACTAAGCCCGCGTAGTTGCGAGATTCTCCAGTTGCTGGCCGGACGACCGGGCGAGCTGCTGTCGAGGCGGCAATTGGCGCTGGCGATCTGGGGTACTGAGGCGGTCACTGACGGCGCTATCAGCCAGGCGATCTCGCAGCTGCGTTTGGAGCTGGGCCAGTCGCATCTTTGCGTGCGTACGGTGCCGCGGCGTGGTTATGTGTTCGAGCCGGACGCGCTGCAGAGCGAGCCCGCGACCCTTCCCTTTGCTACAGATCGCCCTGCACCCGCAGAAGCCGTGTTGTCCGACGTTGCGATTTCTGTAGCAGCGGTACCCGACGCGCCCTCACCGAGTCGTACTCAACGACGAATGCGAGTACCGTGGCAGGGCGCAGTGGCGGTACTACTGATTGTGCTTTTGGTCTTCGCGGTAGTCGCTTCGCGGTGGCAGTCGCCCGCGCTGCTGCCGGTCTCACTGGGCTGGCTCGACATCGATCCGCGGCTTGAGCTGGCGTCGCATAGGGCAATCCTGCATGCCTTGCGCGAGCTGCGAGTGGCGGAGGAGTCGCTCTCAACTGTGGCGCGCCCGCGCATTACGCCGGCAGACGCAGCCGACACCCTGGAGCTGTGGCTGCCGGCTGCATCTTCAGCAATCTTGATTCGCGATGTAGATGTGCCCGGCGCCCTGCCCCAGCACTTCCGCGCTTGGCTTGCGCACCAGGGCATCGCGAACACGCAGGTCGCAGCGGTCGCGGATGCGGCCAGCGCAGAGAGTTTGCTGAATGCGGCGCGCGAACAAAAGCAACAAGGCGAATGGGCCGCGGCCGTGGAAATCTTCATGCAGAGTATTGCCGCCGCGCCCGACCGCTCCGATATCGTGCATGAATTGGCCGATCTGTTGCTCGATCGGGGATCGGCGCGTGCGGCGCGGCTATGGGCAGGATTCCTGCTGGCGAGTGAGATCGACCCACTAGATCCCACCCGGGCTCGCGCCATTGTCGCCGGTTCGCTGGAGAACCATCTAGACCGTTACCTGGAACTGGGCCGGCTGCCGGACACCCCGGCGCTGCAAATCGAACGGGTGCAATCATTATTGCGGGCTGGCGAACCGGACCGTGCAGAGGCCTTGTTTCGCCGGATCGCCCCGTCATCTGAGCCGGGATTGGCGCTCAAGCAGGTTTTGCTGCGCGGACAGATCGCCCGGGCGCGCCATGATTATCTCGGCGCTGCCGAGATTTTTGCCCAATGCATGGCGCAGCAACGGGCAGCTGGTTCGGCAGAACACGAAGGTGTCTGCATGGCCCAGCTTGGCCTGGCCAACTATCTGGAAGGGCGCATCGATGAGGCCAGACTACATCAGCAACGAGCTATCCAGTTGATCCGGAATGAGGCCGACCAGCGCTTCGACGCCATGCTGACGCTACTCTTCCTGGACCAGCAGCCAGATGCCGCGTGTGCAGACTTGCGCCGGAGATCGAAAGAACTGCGACTGCAATCACAACGCCTGGGCGATCCCTATTCCTTAGGGGCTGCACTCATGGTGAGTGGCCAGATCGAAGGTGGGTGCAGGGATCTTGATGCGGCAGCCAGCATGATGCGCCGAGCGTTCGACTACGCGCAGACGGCATCCTCGCCGCGATTGTTTGCCGGCACGGGTCTGGTATTGGTTGAAATCGAGACTGATCTTGGCAATGCCGAACGTGCGCAGGAGATTCTGGACCGAATCCGAGGAACACCGAACACTTTGTTGTCGCAAGCTATGTTTAATCGCGTGCAGGCCTACGACCGAGTGCGCTTCTCACGCCCCGAATCGGCGCCAGCGGACCGAGGTGAGAGCGCTTGCTGGAACTTTTTGCTAGAAGACCGGCGCCCCGAGCAGCGGCGTCTCGCTCAAAACTGCGTTGAGTATTGGGGCGAGGAAGCGGGCTGGGACGCAAACACCGACCAGACACTGGCGAAGATGATGAGTGATCCGACCGAGTTACATCGCGTCTGTTCTGAGCTGCGCGCGCAAAGCCAGAACTACCACTATGTGCGATTCGGTTCTCGCGGTTTCAGGCTACGCGCGGCCTGCGGCGGGGCTGAAGAACTCGCTGCGATCACGCGTATGAGCGAATCGAAACCCTGATCGGTCAACAGCCAGCCCGCACAAGGCGTACTGGTTGTGACATGTCGACGCTTTCGTAGTGGGCCGACCAACGGCCGCGTATTCTCTAGTACGGGCGCCGCTCGCAGGAGGTCCGCTTCGCAGGCAGACGCCATAGCAGCATCCCACCTGCGCCGGAGTTTGGCGAAGTTGCACCATCCTATTGGCGTGGCGGGCCGTTTCCGTGCGATACGTGGCGAACATTGCCGCCAAGATTTAGTGTTGTTGGAACCTCAGTACTTTTTACGATGCCCCGCACGCCTTCATGCCCGGTATAGACATGCACAGGAGATTGCGGAGAGTGCCTCAGACTTTCCTCCACGAATCGCTGTGATGCTCGTTCCCACAGTGGAGCAGTTTCCGAACGCGGCAGCCCGCTACCACTGATCATTCTATTGATGTCGCCAAAGGCTGGGGCGTTATTGAATACTGCTCCGTTGTTGGACAGCGCTGGCGGCAAACCGTTCTTTACTCCGTTCCACAAATTAATCGGTGCACCAATTGCAGCCGACGAATCGACCAACTGGTTTCCCGGTATAGCATTGATCTGGTCCATGATTGGCTTATTGCTCGGCGTCACCGTTGGCACCGGCATTGGGCTCACCGGCGGCAAAGCGTTTTGACCTATTGGTGGACTAGTGCACATTCCACCCGGAATACCGGCATCACGCATCGGCGCACTGTTGTATGACCCTGCGGGCTGTGCGTAAGGGCCGTAACCCGGGCCGTACGGCCGCGGACCGGGCAGCGGCACACCAGCGACGAGCCCGCTGATAGCTTGTTCCCAGGCTTGCTGATGCGCAGCATGACGGCCATCGCGCAGTGCATCGGCTTGCGGATATTGGGAGTGGGCTGAGTGCATGCCCGGATCCACGGGTCTAGTGCCGCTTAGTTCGGAGTAAGCCCAGAGTCCTACGCCAATTGCCAAAATGGGCACGACCGCGACATGCCCGCTGGGGTCAGTCGCGCTGGCGGGCTGGTTATTGACGTAGGCATAGCGATGATGACCCTGCGGCCCTTGGCCGGCGAAGCCCGCGTCGATGCTGTCGCGTTGCAGGAAGCGCTGTTGCGCAGGCGCATAGTGGCGTGCGCGCAGGTAAACGGTGCCGTCGCCATTTTCGCGCTCTCCGGTGTATCCCAAGGTCAGGCCAAAGGTCGGGGTGCCGCTGCTTGCGCGCAATCTTCCCCAAGCATCGTAATGACGCCGATGGGTTTCGCTGCCGTCAGTCGAACGCAGCAGGCGCACCACGGTGCCCTGGTGATCGTTGATCGGATACGCGATGCCGTTCTCTGCCGCGGTCGGGTGGTTGAGCTGTTGCACAGCCGCCACGCCTGAAGGGCCATGGGCATAGCGCACCACCTTGCTGCCGGTGATTTCCATCAGCGTCTGCGGCAGGGCCGAAGCCATGTTCGGAACGTGCTCAGTGACCACACCATTGACACTGACCCGCACCAATTGACCGAGACCATCGTAGGTGTACTCAGTGGTAGTGGTGCCCTTGACCGTGCGCACCAGTCGATTCGCGCTGTCATAGGTGTAGGTGGTGCTGCCATCGCTGGTCAGGTTGCCGTAGACGTCGTAGACGTAGCCGCTGTTGGTGATCTGGTCAGCAGTGTTGTAGGTGAAGCTCTGGGCGACCAGCGCGCCGGCGTAGAGGGCCGAGCTCAGGGTCATTGCCACAAGCGTTGTGCGTTTCATGATTGATTTTCCTCGCATGCCGTGGGCGGATTCAGATCTAACGCGTGACCGAGAAGCGGTCCAGTCGAGCACTGTTTGTATCGCCGCTATCGTGCTGGATGCGGATGGTGTTGCTGCCGGCATTCAGCGGAATGCTGATGGCTGCCGAGTCCGCGTAGGTGCTGAAGCTACCGGTGGATGGGAACGACAATTGCTGACGCTTGACGTTGTTAACGTACAGGCTGAGAAGACGCGTGCCGCCGGGATCGCCGTTGCCAAAGCGGATCACCAAAGTGCCCGAGCCAGCGCTGCTGGCGCTGTAGCTCACTTGCAGTGAATCGCCCGGTACGATGATGTTGCGTACGGCATTACCCCCTGAAGCAGCCGCGTCGGCGATCACCGCTGCCTGGCCGGTGCGAGTACCGCTTTCGGCCTCGATCAGCGTCGTAACGGTGACGCTCAGCGTCGCTACGTTGCTGGTGACGCTGCCGGCGCTGTTACTCACCACTACCGAATAGCTACCGGCATTGCCCGATTGCACGTTGCTGATGGTGTAGCTGGCAGCCGTCGCGCCACTGATGTCTGTGCCATTGAAGCGCCACTGATAGCTCAACGGTGCGGTTCCGGCTGCGACCACTGAGAACGTGGTGCTGCTGCCGGCTGCGACCGTGCGATTGGTCGGCTGAGTGCTAATTGAAGGTGCTGTGGCAGCGCCGCCTGCGCTCACCGAGAACCGATCCAGTCGCGCACCGTTAGTATCGCCGCTATCATGTTGAATGCGAATCGTATTAGTACCGGCATTCAATGGAATGCTGATAGCTGTTGAGTCCGTGTACGTGGTGAAGCTACCGGTGGATGGGAACGACAACTGCTGCCGCTTGACGTTGTTGACGTACAAGCTGAGCAGACGCGTGCCGCCCGGATCACCGTTGCCAAAGCGGATCACCAAGCTGCCCGTGCCTGCGCTGCTGGCGCTGTAGTTCACCTGCAGCGAATCGCCTGGTAAGTTGACGTTGCGTACCGCATTACCGCCGGAGGCTGCTGGGTCGGCGATCACTTCCGTCTGGCCAGTGCGAGTTCCACTTTCAGCCTCGATCAGGGTGGTCGCCGGAGCACTCGTGACCGTCAACGTCGCAGCGCTGCTGGTGACGCTGCCGGCGCTATTGCTCACCACCACCGTGTAGCTACCGGCGTTAGCCGACTGCACATTGCTGATGGTGTAGCTGGCGCTCGTCGCACCACTGATGTTGGTGCTGTTGAAGCGCCATTGATAGCTCAGCGGTGCGGTGCCTGTTACGACTACTGAGAACGTCGTGCTGCCACCAGGAGCGGCCGTGCTATTGCTTGGTTGGGTAGTGATTGTCGGTGCAATTGCGCTCGTATTGGTCGTCGTCGACAACCAGTTGCCAACATCGTCGAAGCTCAGATTCTGATTGACGAGCGTCGCCGCCCCCGTTGCCGGATACAATTGCGTTGCCATCCGTCCGCGCGTGTCATAGCTGTAGTCGGTGTTCAACGCCGTCTGACCCGGCCAAGTTTCTGCGATCCGTCGTACCAGGCCACGTGGGTCATACACGGGATAGCCGAAGTTGTGGTGGGCACTATTGTTGCGGGTTGTGTTCTGGTCAATGACTCGTCCCGCGCGGTCATACAACCAAGTGGTTGTCACGGACGGAACGCTCGGACGGATGTGAGAACTGACCGCACCATGTGCAGCATAGGTAAAGCTCTGCGCGGACTGGCCGAACGGCGTCAAACTGGTCAGTTGTCCGCTGCTGTTATATGCGTAGCTGACTGTGCCGTAGTCCGTTGCGCTGACCGAACTGAGCTGACTCGCCGCGGTGTAGCCGTAGTTGAGGGTTCGCGTTCCGACTGAGGTGTACTGCTTTACGCGATTCAACGCATCGTAGGCCAGGCTTGCGGTCAACCCGCCAGAAACGCCGCTGATGAGATTATTCGCGTTGTCATAGTTCAGCGTGACATCGGCAGCGGCAACCCGCCCGTTACATCCGGTTGGATATTCGATCAGAACCAGACGTCCACGGCGATCGTAGCGATATTGGGTGTCATCGCAGGCATTACCTGCTGTGCCGCCCCATGCGGTATGGCTGCGCACACGGCCGTCGGGCCAGTAGGTCCAGCGCTCCGTCTTTCCGGCGCGTGTCAAGCTCAGGCGACGCCCTTCGAGGTCATAGGTATAGGTCGTATCACGACCGCTGTTGGCGCTGGGATCACGCATGCTCACCAAGCGGTTCAGCGCATCATAGGTATAGGTCCAGACCTTGCCCGATGGCTCCACGATTTCTCTGACGGCACCGTAGGCGTTGTAGCTGTAGCGCGTGACGTTTCCGGCTGGATCGACGACCTCTCGGAGCGACACCCGGTCGCTCACATCAGTGCCCGCGCTGACGCTATATCGATTATCGGTTTTGAGATCTAGACGTGTGCCGCCAAGAATGGCGGGGTCGCGGATTGCGCGGGTCACGCGGCCGATCGCGTCGTACTGAAAGTCCGTGGTCAACGAGTCATTGACACTGTTCTCGCCCAATACTGAGCGAACGACGAAGCCGCGTTTTGTGGACGGCAAGCTGGTCACCGTTCCGTCGTCAAAAACGCCGCTATTACGATTGCCATTCGGTCGCGTCGCAGTGACCACGCGACCTAGCCCGTCATAAGCGTAAGTGAGAGACAGACTATTCGGTCCGCCTATTGAAGCGAGTAAATCATCGCCTCGATAACTGTAGGTCCAAGTACCGTTTACTGCAGGATCACCCGCCACTGCCGCAGCGCCATCTGTGCGCGCTGCCAATCGGCCAGCTCCGTCATAGCTGAAGGTCTGCCGCACACCGCGCCCGTCCTCAATGGCTGTCAGTAAACCGTTGGTGTAACTGCGCAGCACTTGCCGGACATTGTCCAGACGAACTTCCGTCGGCCATCCTTCTGCCGAGTAGGCGTAGTCAGAGATCCGGGTATAGCTGGCGCCGGCTTGATCGGTCAGTCCGAGTTCCCGACGCTGCAGCAATTGTCCGAATGCGTTGTAAGTAAATTCGCTTACGAAGCCAGTTGCATCCGTGATGCGACTGGGCGCGAAACCGGCCTCTGTCCCCACCGGCAACCAGACCAGATTGGTGGTCGCGTTCACCCCCCCGTTGTTGCGACGAATCGAAGTAATGTTGCCGATGGCATCATGGGTAAAGGTGGTTCGCACGGTCGGCGTCGCATACAGCGCGGTATCGTTGAAGTAGATATCCGATGGCATGCCCAGGCGAGAAATTGCCGTCGCGTAGTCGTAGCGCGTGACCACCCCGCGCCGGTCTGAATGGCGCGTCAAGAATCCCCGGAAGTCGTAGTCGAAATCCTCGATCAGATTGAGCTTGCCAGTACCCTCGTCGGCGGTGACACGATCCAGCAGGGCGAACGCGTCATAGCTAAGCGTTGTGCGCATGCCGTCCGGCGCGGTGATCACGGTCAACTGACCAGCCGGATTGGTTTGATAATCGATTCGTCGAGCTAGGCTCATCCCGGTAGGCGTGGTAGTGCAAGTAGCGCCACTGGGGCAACTGCTCAGACTGCCGGCCCAGGTGCATTGCGGCTGACCTTGTGTGCCATAAACATCGACTCGAGAGCCGGCGCCCGTTGGCGTGCGCGTGCAGGTGACCCGCCCTTGCGCGTTGTAGCGAAGTTGGGTGGCGTCGAATGTGGCGTTCGTGGGCGCATTGTTGTAACGCCGAACTTCGATCACATCTGAAGGCAGCGCGTTGTCATAGACGTACTCAGTCCGATAGTTTTGCGGCACCTGAATTACTTCGCGCAGACGGCCGTTGGCGGCGTAGTTAAAGAGCTGACCCACGTTGCAAGTGGGGGTTGACGCGCTATCGCTGTCGTAACGGCAGCGCCATTCGGCGGTCACTAGAGGTTGCATGCCCACACCGCCAGCATTAGTTAGCTGGCCATTGGTGTAGGTCGGCGGGGGTACAAAGCCTTCAAATTCGTCAACCCGCCAATCCGTCCGCTGCGAGCTCTGGGTCTCCGGTCGGTAGCGTTCTACCCGTGTTTCTGGCATGCCATTGTTGTTTCGGTCAAGATCGTAGGTCATGAACAGGCTGCTTCCAGAGGGAAGATCCTGCCGGCTGATACGCTCGCCGAGCGTCGCGTCAGACGCGTAGGTATTCGTTGTGATATGTCCGAGGGGATCGATCAGGCGCACCATGCGCCCACTCGTGTCATATTCAAACCGCCACAAACGCGAACCTGCATCCACGATGGAAATCAGGTGTTTGTTGTCGGCACTGTAAGTCAATGCCGTAGTTCGGGCTGCGCTTGGCGCCGCCAGGCCAGAAGCTGGATCGACGTTTCCGTACTCTTGCACTGCGGTCAGCAACTGGCGCACCTCTGTTCCGCCGCCAGCAAGGGGCACGGTACGCGACTCATGACGAAGCTCGGTGAACAGCGCGCTGGTCCAGCCTGAAGCAGCCTTGACCTCCCGCCGCACTCGAACTTTCCCTGCGGCATCCATAGCCGTAACGGTCAAGCGATTGCCAAAGGAATCTTCTTGACGCAGAAAACGCCCGGATACCCCGTCGAAATAATCCTTGGAACCATCTCGATAATTCAATGCCCATTCATTTTGGATTGAATTCCGAGTCAGTGTCAACGCACTCCCAACAGGCGCCTGATACGCTGAGCCGTTAATCTTGAAATGAATTGAATTGCCCCAATCATCCGTGAAAATTACATTCTGGGCAGTGCTCTCAATCTTGCGTGAAAAGCTCCGCGACCAACCGATCGGCAAGCTGCTGGATTGACTTGAAACTTGACCAGCGACAAAACGCAGATAAATGCTCGCATCTGCACCAACTGATGGAGCGGACGGACATTCCATTTGCCAATAGAATCGACCCGAGGGCAATTCGATCGGATCACCGACTTGACACATCGGTGCGTTTGAGCTGCTTGGGTCGGTTGGATTGACGGTTGGGACCTGCGGCTCACCGGGTGGTGGTTTCATGACGCAAGCGCCGCCGACATTACTTGGCCCCACGTCCCGGACGCTGATAAAGGCTGCAGAATAAACTCCACCCATTGTCCAGCCAATGTTGTTTTGTCCTTGACACGCTGATTGCGTGATAATCACCCCGCCGGGGTCCCAGCCCGGACAGTACCAACTGCCTTGCGTGTTGCGATCAAGAATCAAAAACTGCCTTGGGTTGCCCGATTGTATTGCATGTATGAACCAGCCTGGCCGATTGGGGTCAGGTACTGCAAATGGCGAGGCACCGGAAGAGGGCGGTTCAAAACAGCCCTCGCGGTCAACGCTCACCATCACTTCGGTAATACGTCCAGGCTGGCCATGTTGCCCGATAATCTGTTGTGCAATGCTAGAATCAGCAACGAATGCAGAAAGGGCCGTCGTCAATATTGCGAGGCAGGCGCTGGAGATGGACTTACGTGACGCCGAACCAGCGGATCGGTTTCCCGTATTCCGCGGGCCAAGCAAAAGTTTCACATTAATACGCATATTGACTCCTCTGTGCTTAACGGCGTCCAGCCACCATTCTTTAGGATCCAACTTGTCGCTTTGGGTTTGACTGACCAGAGCAGACATTCGGCACAGGCTCAACTTTTCGGAAAGTCGGGTCAACAACCTGGGACACGAACCTTGAGAGTTCTGAGAATTTCTGAGGATTTCTGAGATCGCTAATCGCGACCCGTCTGTATTGCGCGCCCGACGCTGGTGCCGTCGGGCAGGTCATAATCACTGCGACGCTCGGGCAGCCCGATGTACGCGCCAGCGTTCACCAGTATCTTGCAACAAGCCCACGCGGCTGAGAACGGCATCGCTTATCCGATCAACGATCACCAGGGCACCGTGGTGCGCCTGCTGCGTTCGACTGACGGCAGCGAAACCCATCGGCGTCATTACGATGCTTGGGGAAGATTGCGCGCAAGCAGCGGCACCCCGACCTTTGGCCTGACCTTGGGATACACCGGAGAGCGCGAAAATGGCGACGGCACCGTTTACCTGCGCGCACGCCACTATGCGCCTGCGCAACAGCGCTTCCTGCAACGCGACAGCATCGACGCGGGCTTCGCCGGCCAAGGGCCGCAGGGTCACAACCGTTATGCCTATGTCAACAACCAGCCAGCGAGTTGGATCGATCCGAGTCGTCATTTGTCTTTGCGTAACGCCAGAGATCAATTTGTCCTGGGCGCAAATGACGGTTTGGTCACGAGAAACCAGATCAGCGGCCAGGGTCCGTCATACTGGGTGGGTCGAGCTGTAGGCAATTGGCTTGCAGAAGCGACCGACCCAGTCGGGGCAACCATCTCGGCAGCAAATCTTCCAGCGTCCGGAGCCGCTCTGGCGGTTCCAACGCCGAGCACCAGGCAAGCCAGTGCTCGGCGTGACCTCAGTGTCCCTTCGCAGACTCCCTACCGGCTGAACCAGGGAATCCCCACACGGCATGGCAGAAAATGGACCAGATATCCAAATCCGAACGGCGGTGGGACTTGGGTTTGCGATAGTGAGGTGGATGCAACAGATGTCCGAAACGTATTGGATAAAACCGGCGCTGGTCCGAAGATCGATGTGTTCTCTGGAACACACGGGGGCACGGATGGAATGTTTCATGACTTGAAGAACCCCAAGTTTGGCACTGACGGCCTCAGATTCTTAAACGAAGATTTGGCGTCAGCGTCCAAATACAATCAGCAAGGCTGGGATGTAAACGTGCACGACACGCTGCGCGGCCCCGATGTACTTCGAAACCCAACGGGCACAATGAATGGATCTCCCGTTGATCCCGGTTTTACGATGAGTGGAGGTCAGATGCGAGATGCCATTCATGGCGGCGGCGAGTGCGTCATGGCGTGGTGCTACAGTTCAAAAAACAATCAGGTTTTCCAGCAATACAATTCGCCGCCGAATTGATCTGGCGAACACTGGTTCCTCCGCCGAACTAGACAACATGCGAGCCGCGCCCTATTTCCATCGACCTTCTTTGGCAATACTACTGCTCGTTGGATCTGTTCAGTGCAGCCTGAGTCGCCGGCGCTCTTACTCGAAGCCATTGCTAAACATAGGGTCTACAGGGGGCGCCGGTGGCACAGCGCCCCCTAGTTCGACATCGGAAGGGCAATTTCACCCACTTTTTGATCTCGTGACCCATTAGC